>MDTB01186840.1_pt1 | contig 26476 bp, 22 predicted proteins | sample 811161 | NCBI WGS metagenome assembly MDTB01 (sample SAMN05326650, study PRJNA326480) | marine metagenome | isolation source: seawater | place: Mediterranean Sea | collected 2009 | reverse complement strand
TGAATTGCTTCCTCCTGAATTGCTTCCTCCTGAATTGCTTCCTCCTGAATTGCTTCCTCCTGAATTGCTTCCTCCTGAATTATTATTACCATTTTCAGAATCACCTTCTGTAGAATTACTTGGATTAAAACTGCACATACCTACATCTATATTTTCACCCGAAGCAGCATCTTCACAAGATGAATATAGTACATCTGGATTATCTATATTATACCAACTTTCTTGACCTACATCAAAATTAGGATTTTTACCGTCTGCTACATCAGCAGATTGTACCGTCTTATGTTTTAAAGACGAAGTTGATAATGGAATATAATCCATTCCTTCAAATAATGTTTTAGGTTGACGAATTAAATAAATTAATAATAAAATAACTAATATAATTGCTGTGACACATACATAGTTCATTTATGAAATAAGAAAAGATAATAAATGTATTAAATAGGATTTCCTAAATATATTTATAACTATGCTAGAATACTGGTCAATGTGGAATTTAAATTGGTGGCTAGCTTCAGAATTCGGTTTATGTTGTATGAATGGACCATTAAAAACATCTATTTTATATACAAGTATCGTGGGTGGATATATAACCTATATATATCCACGTAAAATGACTATAAATAAATATCGCATACCATATGAGTATTGCATATTATTAGATATTTTAGGTCATCAGGTTCCTCTTATGCGAATGCTAACAAATAAAAAGAATATGAATAATTTATGCGGTGCATATGTATTAATACCTGTTTCTATATATTCGTTTATTAACTATTATCGTAACATAAATGTTCATAGAATTTATGGAATAAATATGTATAAAATATATGGTACTTGTTTCTTAATAATTAGTGGATATGGTTTTAGACATCATATTAGAAAATAGAGTACGTTTATGTAATGTAGGCCTACATAAAATAACCAATTATATAAAAACTTCCTACATGATGTAGGGAAAAAAAATGCCTCTTTTTTTACCAAAACTTTATTTCATTTTTCGAAAATGGACATTTTTTTTTGTCCATTTTTAGATTTCCCATAAAAGTTTTTGCAAAATTTTGCGTTTTTTGACTTGAGAGCATTATGCATTGTTTTTTAAAATATAAAAAACAGAAGCTTACTCAAAAAAAAAAGTTACAACGGATTGATTTTGGTTCGGAACTTTTTTGATTGCTAATTTTAGCAATATTTTTAGTTCAAAAAGTTCCAAAAAATAATGAATATATTAGTTAAAGCATATATGCTAATCGTAAAAACAAACACATATATTTTTTAACACTGAAAAAAATTTAGCAATCATTAGCAATCAAAAAAGTTCGCAAATTTTTTCGTTCTATATTTTTAGAACAATATAGAACAAAAAAGTAGCAAAAGTAGCATATTAAAATGTACTATTTTTAGATTATCATGTAAGGTGTAATATAGAACATTTTAGAACAAAAAGTAGCAAAAACAGCCATAAAACATTACGTTATATTTTAGTAAAAGTATTTAGGAACTTTTTTATTGCTAATATAATATAAAATGGCAATCAAAAAGGTTCCAAAAAGTTCAAATATATATGAATGTAAAAAATGCAACTACGTTACCGTAAGGAAAAGTCAATATGACCGACATTTACCGACACGAAAACATAATAAGCAACAAAAAGCAATAAAAAAGTTCCAATGTGAAAATTGTAATAAAATATATGCAGATAATTCTGGTATATGGCGTCATAAAAAAAATGTCTTCCAAAACTCCCTGTTTCCGAACAAAACTTCATATTGGATCTACAAGATGAAAACTCTGTTATGAAATTGTTAGAAAAAAACAGCGAGTTGCAATCTTTATTAGCATTACAATATGATAAACATCATGAAGAAATGATGAAGTTAATACCACAGGTGGGTAATAATAATAATAATAATCATTTTAATTTGAATATATTTCTAAACGAACAATGCAAAGATGCTATTAATTGGAGCGAATTTATTAAATCAATAGAAATAGGAATGAATAATATGGACCAAGTACTAGACTCTACTATTACAAAAGAAGTTATGAAAGTAATATGCAATGGAATTGATGAGTTAGGTGTATATAAACGCCCTATTCATTGTCTTGATGTAAAACGGAAGAAACTTTGCATCAAGAATGTAGATAATTGGGAAAAAGACACAGATAAAATAAAAACTATCATTGAATCAGGTAATCGTAAAATACAACATAAATATATTCAAAGTATAAAAAAATGGGAAGAAATGAATCCCGGGTGGGAAAACGACGAAGAATTAAAAGAAACTTGGGTTAAAATATTTAATATATGTTCCGATGAAGTACAAGAAAGCAAATGTGTAACAGAAATAAGTAAAAAATCTATTATACCAAAAGATATTATAGAGGAATAAATATATATTATATATATGGATAATGCTACCAAATATTTTGTATGTGAATCGTGTCAATATAGGTGTTTACATAAAGGGGATTGGAACAAACATATAAATACGAAAAAACACAAAATGTTAGATTATACAAAGAAAACATATAAATGCAATTGTGGAAAAGTATATGCATTTAAATCTGGCCTTTCTAAACATAAAAAAAAATGTTTATTTATACAAGGAAAAGAAACAGATAATAAAGATATACAATCCTTACAAGAATGGAAAGTAAATCACCCAGATTGGCAAAATAATGATGTATTGTTGGATGAATACATACAACTAACGCAGAAAGTAGCAATTAATCTACATTAATTACAATAAATTTCACAAATTCTTCTACATATATGACGACAAGAACAATTGCATTCTTGGTTTATTAATGAAATAGGGTAATTCATTTCGCATCCTATATGAGATGGTTTATTTTGTTGATGTCTTTCACAACAATTACAGGTTAATAGAGTATTGAAAATGTGGTTGTAATCATAATTAATATTTACTCTATCATAGAGGGCCAATACCGCATTTACTCTTATTTGATGCAGAGTTGTATTAGACATGCGTGGAACCATATATTCATATATATGAATTTTAACTTCATCCGGAACAGTAGAGTAGGACATTGGTTAATAAATATATTGTATTATAAATAACTTCAATTTTATTTATAATAGTATTAAAATGTCGTAGGGGGTCCAGACATATAATTATGTATTAAGTTTTCACTGGATTTATTAACTACATCTCCACATAATACCGCATTTTCATACATGGTTCTCAATATATTATTAGGAGCAATACAACCCACTTTTATTAATCCTTTTTTTTTCAAATCGTTTTTAATTTCAGACATTTTAGTTTGCTTAAGTTCGTTAATTTCATTTTGTATATTCTTTCGTGTCTTATTATTATGTATTAATACGGATATGGTGCGATTATTTTTTCCTAATTTATATTTTTTAGTCTTTTTTTTGGTGATTTTTTTATCACATTTCTTGTAAATATCTTTAATCTGTTGTAATTGTTTTTCATTGGTATTTATGGATTCTAATGGCGGTCCTTCTATTACTATAGATGGTTCTTCTACATTTCGTTGCGTTTTTCTTTTCCATTCTCGGAATGTTGGTAATGAACTATTTTTGAGACAACCATATGCAGGTACTTCATTATTTGCAAATAAAGAATCATCACCTGAAATAGTGTCTTTTAATTCATCTGAAGCTTCATTTATAGATGAGTCTATGGTAATACTAGTTGGAGGAGGAATAGAATACGGGGATAATTCATTAGGTAATTCTATGGATACTGCTGGATTTTGCATTTTTTTTCTCAACGTTTTTTTATGCATTCGTTTATTGTGTAAATTTTGTAAATAGTTCATAGATTCTTCAAATTCGGATTCATAATTACTTTCATGAGATTTTGCTTCTTGTTTTTTATGTTGTTCGCTTTGTCTATGTTGTTTTATTTTTTTTAGTAATTCAGTTTTAATTGCAGACGTTTTTGGCTTTTTGAGAGAAGTATTATTTTTTTGTTTTTTATCACGTTTTTTTCCACTAATATTAAATAGCTCCGGATTAATTTTTATTGTTTTATTTGACATATTTAAAGATAATATTATAATACCATAGATTAAACAAATTATATTATAAAATTGAAATAAATAAAAGTTTATAATATATTTTAAATGGCTATTAAGAATAAAGACCAATTCACTGACGCAGATTCGTTTACTGAAGAACCATGGTCTATTATTCAATCTTACTTTAGAAACAATCACTTACGAAAATTAGTAGAACATCAGTTAGAATCATATAACGAGTTTATTAATTGTCAAGTACATAAAACAATCGATATGTTTAATACATTAAGAATTGTATCTGACCAAGATTATAATGAGGAGTTTAAAAAATATAGATTGGAAATTTATATAACATTTCAAAATCTTAATTTATACCGACCAGAAATCCATGAAAATAATGGTGCTACAAAATTGATGTTTCCTCATCAAGCACGACTTAGAAATTTTACATATGCATCCAATATGGTTATAGACTTGAAAATCGAATATCGAATTTACCGTGGAGATACTTTATCAGACGAAACAAAAATAGTAAAAATACTTCCTAAAGTGCATATTGGAAAAATTCCAATTATGTTAAAATCAAAGATCTGTATTTTAAATCAATATAAACATATGACTCCGCATGATACGAAAGAATGTAGTATGGATCCGGGAGGTTATTTTATTATAAATGGTTCTGAAAAGACTTGTTTGGCACAAGAAAAGGCCGCAGATAATAAGATATTCTGTTTTATAAATAATAAAAATTGTAAGAAAGAAGCAAAGGGTGAATATCGGTCTGTACCCGATTGGAAATGTATTTCCCCAAAACAGGTTCATATGAGTATTACAATGAAAAATGATAACTCTGGATTAATTGTAAACGTTCAATTACCCCGTCTTAAAAAACCAATTCCATTGTTTATATTATTTAGAGCACTAGGTGTTATTTCAGACAAGGATATTTGTAAATATATTGTACTGGATATTGAAAATACAAAGCTACTTAAACTATTTACCGGTGCTATTACAGATGCAAACGAACACTTGACGCAATATCAAGCTGAAACATACATAACAGATATTGTAATGTTTACTCCGTATAACATGGATAAAGAGCAAGGTGCTATTAAAAAGCGCGAATTTGCTAAAGATGTTATACAAAATGATTTGTTTCCACACTGCAGAACAGAGATTGAAAAAAGATATTTACTGGGTTATATGGCATGTAAATTGATGAAATGTTATAATGGTGATATCTTACCTGATAACAGAGATTCTTATTTAAATAAACGAATTGAACTAACCGGTGTATTAATTAATAATTTATTTCGCAATTATTTTAACAAATTGGTAAAAGATATGCAAAAGCAAATTGTACGAGAAATAAACAATGGTTCTTGGAAATCAACAGAAAATTATGGAAATATCATTAATACAACAAATATTTATAAAATCATTAAATCGTCTACTATTGAAAATGGTATTAAAAGAGCATTGGCAACGGGAGACTTTGGTATAAAACATATGAATAGTAATAAAGTAGGGGTAGCCCAAGTATTAAATAGGTTGACTTATATTTCTGCAATTAGTCATTTACGTAGAGTTAGTACACCCATAGACAAAAGTGGTAAATTAACAGATCCTCGTAAATTAGATCCTTCATCTTGGGGATACATATGTCCGGCAGAAACACCAGAAGGTCAACCTGTGGGGGTTGTAAAAAATTTAAGCTATATGACTTGTGTAACAGGATATTCAGTAAGTAATTCATTAGAAGATTACATTGCGCCATATATTATAGCGTTTTCAGATAATCCGCTTGATACAATCGATAAAACAAAAGTCTTTATAAATGGAAGGTGGATAGGGGTATCCGATAATCCTTTGCAATTATATAATTCGTTGAAACAAAAAAAGCATCAAGGTATTATTCATGTATATACGTCTATTATATTTAATGTAAACGATAATGAAATATATGTATGTAATGATTCGGGAAGATTGGTAAGGCCTGTACTATTAGTTGATGATAATAAGCTTAGACTTACCAAAAATCATATTATGAGATTAAATAATGGTGAATTAAATTGGATTGATTTATTTACAAATACTAAAACTGAAATTGCCGTCATGGAATATATTGACCCAGATGAACAAAACAAATCATTTATTTCAATGTATCCAAAACAATTATATGATAAAACAATAGTGTGTAACTATACACATTGTGAATTGCACCCAAGTACTGTATTTGGTGTATTAGCATCATGTATTCCTTTTCCAGAACATAATCAGTCTCCGAGAAATACTTACCAATGTGCTATGGGTAAACAGGCAATGGGTATGTATGTGAGCAATTTTAATGAAAGAATGGATAAAACAACATATATTTTATCTTATAGTATGAAACCATTAGTAGATACAAGAGTTATGAACTTGATGAAATTAAATGATTTGCCATTTGGAAATCAAGTTATTGTAGCCATTATGGTACACGGCGGATATAATCAGGAAGATAGTATTCTATTCAATCAGGGTAGTGTTGATAGAGGTATGTTTCAGGCCACCATATACCATACAGAAAGAGACGAAGATAAAAAAATAAATGGTAACGAAGAAATACGAACAAAACCTAATCCATCTATCACAAAAAATATGAAATTTGGTAATTATGATAAATTAAATAGTGATGGGGTTATTCCTGAAAATGAATTAGTAGAAGATAAGGACATTATAATGGCTAAAGTTCTTACAATTAAAGAAAACAGAAATGATTATACAAAAGTTATTAAATATGAGGATAAAAGTAAAATATATAGAACACATGAAGAAACATATATAGATAGAAATTGTATTGATAGAAATGGCGATGGATATACCTTTTGTAAAACTAGATTTAGGCGCTTGCGTAAGCCTGTTATGGGTGATAAGTTTTCATCTCGTCACGGTCAAAAAGGTACCATTGGAAATATTATACCCGAAAGAGATATGCCGTATACAAAAAATGGTATTAAACCAGATCTTATTATTAATCCACATTGTATTCCATCACGGATGACTATTGCGCAATTGCGTGAAACCATTTTAGGTAAAGTGTTGTTGGAACTAGGATGTTTTGGTGATGGTACCAGTTTTGGTAACTTGAATTTGAATACTATACGGGATATGCTTCAAGAAACTGGATATGAATCAAATGGAAATGAAGTATTATATAATGGAATGACCGGAGAGCAAATTGAATCATCTATATTCATTGGTCCTGTATTTTATCAGCGATTAAAGCATATGGTTGCAGATAAACAGCATAGTCGTGCAATTGGACCAATGGTTAATCTCACGCGGCAACCTGCTGAAGGCAGAAGCAGAGATGGCGGTCTACGTTATGGTGAAATGGAACGAGACTGTATGATTGGTCATGGTGCTGCCCGATTTAATAAAGAAAGATTATACGATGTTTCAGATAAATATAGTATTCATACTTGTAATAAGTGCGGTATGATTGCAGCATTTAATAATTTAGAAAAAATTCACTTTTGTAAAATGTGTGAAAATAGAACTAGTTTTAGTTATGTTGAAATTCCATATAGTTGTAAATTATTGTTTCAAGAATTGATTTCTATGAATGTTGTACCGAGAATATTGACACAATAAAATATTTACATAAATTATAATGTCCGGACCAAATATGAATCCAAGTAGTTTAGGTGGTGGAATTCCGGGAGGGAGACCAGAAGCCGGTTATCAAAACGTACAAGTTGGTGGGTCTATTGCTTTAAGTAGATCTATATTAAGGCGTGCATTTAAGAGTAATAATGTAAGAAATGGAAATGTAATTGTTGCTAAAGCAAATTGTGGTCCATTTAGAGCGTCTAATCACGGTGGAGATGTATTTTCGCGTTTTAATTTAAGTTGCGGAGCTACAAACCAAATTAATCGTCGCAGTGGTCAATTAGGTGGTTTAAAAGTAAGCGATGGCGTAAATAATAATGATTGTGCAACATTTGTAACGGTAGATGGAAACAATATAACACCTAATGAAGTAAAATTAGCTTCGTCCAATATTCGTTATGTATATGATTCATCTGACTACATAAGATTTAAGAAAATGGAGGCGCGAAATAAAACATATAATGATTTATCTTTTGGTGGAGATCAACATAATGGTTCTTATTCTTTTTTAAATAATTTAAGGGGATAATTATTTTTTTTCTTTTACTATAGTATAATGGGATATACGCGTAAAGTTCGTAAAGCTACCAGAATGCCTCGCAAATTAGCACAAAAAGCGGTTGTTGTTTCAACCAGTGTTTTAGATTCAGCTGTAAATGGAGTACACAAGGCCTTAAAGCGTTTAACAAAAGGTACACGCAGTATAACAAAGTCTGCATTATTTTTAAATAAATCAAAAAAAAGCCGCCGTCGCCGCTCAGGAAGCCGTCGCCGTCGCCGCCGCTCAGGAAGCCGCCGCCGCCGCCGCCGCCGTTAGAATATTAAAGAATATCGTTTATTAATTAATAATATATTATATTATTAAGTAATGCTTGTTCCATATAAAAAAATACATTTTGGAGACGATTTGCATAGTTTAATTAAATCACCCTATCAAGATGGTGGAGAAATGACAATATTTAGAGAAAATAATATAGTAGTTGGAGGCGCAGGAGCATCACCACCAGGAGGACCACCAGATGCAGCATCGGGTGCAGATGCAGCAGCATCGGGTGCAGATGCAGCAGCATCGGGTGCAGATGGAACACCAGGAGCACCACCAGATGGAACACCGGGAATACCAGCAGATGGAACACCGGGAATACCAGCAGATGGAACACCTGGAATACCAGGAGAAGGAGAAGTAAAACCGCCACCAAATGCATTATCAATGCTTAAAACGATTGCTATTTTTTTTAAAAAATTAATTTTTTTTATTTCAAGTTTTTTAGTACGGACTACTTATAATCTTATGAGTTCTCCCAACTATATACATAAAAAATTAAAAAAAAACGGAACATTAAAAGTATTGGGATTAGACGAAGGAAAATTAACCGATACAGATAAAATTAGAATTAAATGTAATAAAGAATTTACCGATAAAGGTTCTACTATATCTACATTAGATGAATATAAAGAAAGAATTATGGAATCAAAAGTAGACATTGATACATTAAAAAATGAGATAAATAGCAGCGACTTTAATACAAAAACATCTAAAGATTTAAAAATACAAGGGGGAGGCGGGGAAATTCCAAAAAATAATATGATAAATTTTTTTATTGGATATGATGGTGGTAGTTTTATAAAAAAAAATGCGGATGCCTCAAAAATAAAAATTATAGGGGGGTCGGGACCAGAATCGGCTAATGCATCAGCACCAGATGAAGCATCAGGTGCAGATGAAGCATCAGGTGCAGATGAAGCATCAGGTGCAGATGAAGCATCAGGTGCAGATGAAGCATCAGGTGCTGATGAAGCATCAGGTGCTGATGAAGCATCAGGTGCTGGGGCGGTCGCCGATGGTGAAGAAGAACACAAAGAAGAGTGTCTAGAGAAAGTTAAAGAGAAAAAAGAAGAAGAAGAAGAAGAGAATGAAGAAAATGAAGAAAATAAAAAAAAAAGTAACTTTACCGCATTTTTTGAATTATTGGCTAATGTTGCCAGTAATTTTGCAATGACACTTGGTATAATAGAAGTTCCAGAAGGATTATATAGTGTAGATCAGTTAAAAGCTCTTTATATGGATACTACTTGTCCTGAAGATATAAAAGAGATGATAGAAGAATCATTTTCCGATAGGATTGATGTATTAAATGCATTAGATGCTATTGATTTATTAAAAAGAATAATAAATACAGAACCTTTTGAAAAAATAACACCCGAAGAATTAAAATCATTTTACAAGATGTCATTAGAAGAAATAGAAGAAGCTAAAGTTGTTGTAGATACATATGAAAAAAAGGACAAGGGAAGGGGAATTTTTCAAGACGAAATAAATAGTTCTAACACAACGAAACATATAAAGGAAATTAAATCGACTATTATAAAAATAATAGACAAAACAGTTGCAACTGGTGAAAATTTTCTAACTATAATGGGTTTATTAGAAAAACAAAATCTAAATACAGGATTTAATGCTTTGCAAAAATATTTACAAGGGTTTATGTTATATTCTGAAAAAAGCTTAGATGAAGCACAACAAGCGGATGCTGAGAAAAATATGCTTAGACAAGAAATTGAACCATCGATGAATATCAGCCAATCAGGTGGAAGCTTTGATATAGATGCAGATATTAGAGAATTAGCAAAAAGCAATAGAGAAGAATATAGAGATAGTTTGGGATTAAAACGTGTATTAGAACCCAACTTTTTAAGAATAGAAAATGATGATTTAATGTCATCTTCCGTTAAAAAATTATTAAAATTACTTTACTATGGAATTGAAAAATATGATTTAGAAAATCAAATTATATCATATTATCTAGCTTTAAGACAAGGGGATTTACCATTAATTCAAAAAAAAATTCAAGAAATAAATAAACAAATACAGGAAAAAGAAAAAATATTAGATACATATAGTAAGTATCAAAAATCAAGAGACACAGATGATGCAATTATGTCTACTACAAAACAACTGGATAAATTATATTTAGAAATGAAAGAATATTATAAAATAGAATATGATGAAAGAATTAAAGTGAATAATAGTGAGGAAATTGAAAGAATGAAAAAATTGACACCGGCGCCATGCTGCAATAATATAAAATTAAAAGACAGTGCAAAAAAGGATATGCAAAGCCCATTATGCTATGATGAATTACCATGCAGTGATAAAGATATAGAAACATCTTCAAAAGAAGAAGAAGAAAAGATATTAAATGATGAAAATATTCCTTGTCGTGATAAGCCCAAATCAAGCTCAAATGGCGAAGATGACGATGACAATGAAGATGAACAGGTACATTGTCCAATAGGCGGAGGAAAAAAAGTTACGCAAAAAAAGGAAGTAGGACTATTAGATTTTTTATAAATTAGCACCTTTTTTGTAAAGTACAAAAAACGATATATAATCCTAAACATCCAACCATTCCAAAATATATTTTTACTAAATTATCATTTGGTATTTTTGGAATGGGCCGTATATTTGTGAAACTTTCCGTACAAGATTCTCCAGTTATAGGATTCTTACCATTATCAAAAGAGCATGGGTGTATTGTTTCTTGGTCTCCAATTGTAACATATTGGGTTTCGTCCACTACGCTATGTGCGTTATTAATAGTCTGCATTGTAATAGGAGAACATATATTTTTTTCATTATTTTCGCTAGAACTAAATATTTCACCAATTTCATTTACATTAAACTCTCCGAATTTTGAAACCGCAGCAGGTATCAACCCCCCCATGCTTTTAGAATGAGGTACATTGTTTACATAAAAATATCTATCATGTTCTACATCATCACTATCTTTACATTTTATACCTGTATCTACAAATTTTTTATCCCCTAAAGGCTCTCCCCCAACAACTGCGCGAGAATTACCAGATATTAATGCATCGACATAACTATTTAAACCAACAATATTTTTCTCAACATAGTCCCAGTCCCCTTTTTTAGATATTCCAATATCTTTTGGTGATTTTATTTTATTATCATAAGAATATTCATCATTTGCTTGTCCTTCATTCATAATTCCTGCTAATATTTTCATATCTACTAAAGATTGGTCTTCCCATGTTATACCACTTTCTGCTGCGGTGGCTTGTAGTTCTTCTTTTTTTTTCTTCTTCTTTTTTTTTTTACTTGCACCCTCTATAGTTGGTTTTCTTAAACAAATAACTGTAATGGTAATTCCTAATATTAAAAATAATATATATTTCATAATTTATATATTATTTAGAAAATAAGTATTGATTTATTTAAACGGTGATGTGGCATTACTAAATACTTTACCTAAATCAATAGAAAATTCCGAAGGTTCACATTCTACACCACATTTGCAACCGCTAATTGGATTTTCTCCGTTTGAAAAAGAACAAGGGTTTAATACACTAATATCATACAAAGATACATATTGTGTTTCTTCTTTCTCAACGTGGTCATTATCACGGGTTTGCATTGTAATTTGTCTACATTTTGGTTCGGGAGCTTGAGCAAAAACAGATTTAAATTCACTTGGATCAATTTGACTTGCCGAATAATTAACACCTTCTAACAATCCAGCTTCAGAACCAGGTGGCTTATTATCATAATACATATATCTATCTACTTTTTCTCCAGTATTTTCATCTTCACATTTAAATGTAGTATTGTAAAAATATTTACTTCCTAATGTTGTTCCATTTTCTACATTTTGTTGTGTTCCACCAAATATCACGTTCATATATTGCGTCTGTTTTTCTATATTTTTCATAATATCCCCTTTTTTTTTTATCCCTACTTCTTTAGGGGTTTTTATTTTACTAGCATATTCATAATCAAACCCTTCAAATAATGAAGTAAATCCAGATATAGATGTTTCTTGTTCTTGTACTTCTAACTCTTTTCTTTCGGGAGTTTCATTAAATAGGTCCATAATATTAGGAATTCCAGGTCCTTTTTTTTTCTTTTTCTTTTTCTTTTTCTTTTTCTTTTTTCCTTCTATTAATGGTATATTATTTATAATAAACATAATTAATACAATAATTAATAATATAAATATAAATGACAATTGCATATTATATTTTCATAATATATTTTTCTAAATATAAGTTATATGATAAGTATAGTACCTAAAAATATAAAACCAGATACTGCAGTATTGGGTCCGCGTGGTAAAGCAAATCCTTTAAGACATTGGAGAAAGCAATTAAATGGACCACACTCATTAAATTCAAGTCAGATTTCAATCGACGCTTTAAATGCACCAGGAGGAAGTATGATAAATCCATATGGTTGTAATTGTATGGAATCATCCAAAACATTAGCAGTTTATACAGAAATACCAAAACCAAAAACATGGCCTTGTCCTCCAATAACGAAAACTGCAAATACAAATGTAGACAAAAAATATTATCAAAATTCAAATAGTTATTTAAAAGCCCGGCGAAAAACATACGTCCAAAATAATGGTAAAGGAGATACTAAATGTTGTAATAAAACCATATATAAACCAAATAACCCAAAACATTCACAACAAGGAGCTGTAAGTAGTGGATCCAGATTAGATCGATTAAAATTAGACATTATTCAGAAATCTGCTGCATCATTAAAAATAAAATATGGTAATGGTGCAGCAAATGCCGCATCTTATAAAGGGGATTTCAAAGCCCCGCATATAGTAAAGACAAATAACTATGTAGAAAAATGTTGCTAAAATATATGTCTAGTATTATTCCAAATGTAGCATATCCATCAACAAATAGTAATACAAATAGTTTAGTACCACCATTATGGAGAAAACCGGGTCCAATAAAACATTATCGTAAGCAATTGCAACCTACATATTATTCTAAATCAAGAAGAGCCAGTGCAGACCGTATAAATGTACCAGGCGGTAGTATATATAAAAATTCTTACACGTGTTCTGACGATTCGTCTGTAAATATTATAAAAACAGATGTTATCCAAGGTTTTACTCCTTGTGTAGGTCCTTTATATTTACAAACAGGCAATGCAGAATTTAATCAAAATGTGTATAATACAAGTCAATCCTATTTACAATCACGTTGTATAACACAGGAACAAAATAATGGTACAGTTCGTGGTATGTTTAAAACATTTACTCCTGAATTATATGAGTCCCCTCATTGTTCTAAAACATCAGGCCATATAATTTATAAACCCAACAATAAAAAATATGGTACACAAGGAGGAGTTTCTTCTTCAAGTAGAATGGCGCGAATGAAATATGCAAATCAGACGCGAAATGGCGCTTATTTTATGAATGCACGAGGGGCTAAACAAATGAATAAAGGTGTCTATACATCAAGTGGAATAAATACAAATATTAGAAATAAACCAGAACAATGTACATCATCTATAACAAATAAAAATAGGGGTAAAAAAATAGCTCATAACAATTGCGTAATAAATAATACCACTCAGTTAGACCTACCTAATTTAGATATATATGAATTATATATTGGTATAAACAATTTGTGCAAATATAATACTTAGTAATACATGTATTTATAAAGAAATATTATTATATGCTTGTTTATATCTTTTACACCATTTAATACATTTATATATATTATATTTTTTTAGACTTTCTAATTTTTCATAATCTGCTTTATTATTAATCAAGGTTAATGTACTAGAAATATGTTCCACTTGCTGCTGTCCGAATATAGAATTATATTCTATTAACTTATTCATAAAATAAGAAGGCTTCGTTTTAGTTAAAATATTAGTAATTGTTTTGGTACGTATAAAATGATAATTATCAAGCAATTGCTTTAGCATAATATTAGTTACATGATGTTTAAAATATTTACAAACAATATATTTCTCGGAATTAGCATATCTACTTGTTTCGGGTTTCATAATGTATACTTTATGATATAATGTATTTAATAAATATAGTAAGTCGGTCGTAGGCTTTGTAAAACAATCAAATACTTTTAAAATAAAATGTCCACCAATTTTTTGCATTATAATTGCATAACATATTTGCGCATATATCAAATTAAGACCAATTTCTTCTTGCTTATTAAAATCTATAGAAAAATCGAATCCGCCATCTGCTGTAATTAAATGCATCTTATTACCATATTTATTTTTACAATAATTTAAATTTTCAATATTAAATAAATCTCCTGTTCCATCAGCCCCTTTTTCGATTATAATATTTGGAAATGATTTTAAAATAGCATCGCTTTTTTTCCATCCAGGGACATCTGGACTATTATTTATTAATGTCATACCATAATATGTATCCGCAAGATTAGATCTTAAATTACAAAGGGCTTCTATAAATCCACCTGGGCCTTCAGCTAAATGAAAAGAAGATATTGGTTCATGTGTATCGTTTAAATTATGTGATTGTATAATTTCAATGAGTTTAAAATAGGACCTTGAAATAGGTCTAAACGTACATATTGACCTTTTAAATTCTGGAATTGTAGTATGAATATATTCATACGGATTTGTATATTTTTTAAATATGTTCCATTCTCCAGTTTTTTCTAATATATCAATTTGTTTTTTAATATCATTTAAGTATATATTTAATGATAGATTAATACTGCTTTGTTCTGGTCCGTTATAAATAATATTTATATTATTTTCGCAGTCTTCATTGTATAATTGTGGTAACATAAAATAGTTCATTACTATATTATGTTATGTTTTTTTTAGATTAGTTTTAATCGTTCATTTAATTTACGAGGTTTACCAATTGTAAATGATACGTCTTTATCCACGATACTATCAGTATACATTTTTAATATTTCTTTTGTATCTACGTTATGTGTTTTTTTATATACAAAATATTGATTTAAGAATGATACTGTTTTTTCTTCATCAGACATATTCAATGCTTCCCCGTATTCTTTTTTTCCACCATCCTCTAAAATTTTATATAATGTTTCAAATGAATGCGAACTAGATTTAAGCCCCTTTCTTTTACATTCTTCAGGACTTAATGGTGCAAATCCATAGTCGGCTAGTATTTGTGTTAAATACTCAAAATTAACTAGAAATTCTCGAGTATATTTATTAATGGTTTCCTGGTAAATGTCGATTTCATACCCTACACATTTTTCATTATCTGGAAAAGTTTTAGCATGATATTGTTTTTTTATCGACCATATTTTTGTTCCGTCTTTGATTATTGTATTTTCCTTACCATATTGGATTGATTCTAACATTTTAAATATAGATTTTCCATTAAAACACGTGCCTATAAAATATCCACCCACCCTTGTATAATCGCTTATATTTTTTAAAAAGTTATGCAAAGTATTTTTATTTTCAAACATATAATGCAATGCAAATTGAATGGAACTAACATTAAATCGTTTATTTGCTACGCCAAATAATTTAAGAACGCCATTTCCTAATGTTTTTTTATCTTTTGAGCCTTCGCCTATAATTGCATTCATAACAGAATTGCTAGTATCATTGTAAAATGCAGATCCATCTTCTATTAGATTTGATGTAGTTCCATGTAAGAACATTGCTTTTGGTAAATCTTTATATTTTTTGGATTGATTTAAATATCTGGCACATGCTCCGTCAATTTTATTTTCAATATTGTCTCGCGAAATATCAATTCCTAAAACAAAACCCAGTTTTGCGTGAATCCATTTAGATAAATCACCACCTTTTCCAACTGCATAATCAATCAATAAATCTCCAGCACTCGATACAATATGAATTAGTAATTTTTTTACAAATAAATTGTGAAAGTCGCGAAGGCCGCGAGTTTTAGATTCTCCGTGTATTTTAACATAATATACATCATCATCTATAATTTTTACTTGTTCGTTTGAACATAACATTTCAGGTGTAATAGGATTATGTATAGATTGCCAATTACTATTTGCTACATGATACGCATTTCCATAATTACGACTTCCGTTTCTAAAATCTGCTGTTTTATCATATCGTACTTTAATTGGTACCCATTTCCACATTCCAGTTTTTTCCATATCATATTTAAACTCTACAATCATATTATCTTCGATTATTTCTCCGGCACTACTAAACATTTGCGGAGTACCGTTTGTATCGTTCTTAAGTAATATATTACATATATGAGCGTTAGAATCAAACGGACTAGTAGGATAAAATAACACTGGTTTATAATTACCTTTTGTTCGTGTATCTGACAACGATAAATCTCCATTCATTAATGTAGCTAATGGATTTAAATATCCATTTTTTTTTTCATCAAATCCAACCTTTAAATATAAACATTTAAATTGTACTAAATTATTTTTTGTTTGAACACCATCATTAAATATATTACCAATATAGTCTTCCCCACTATCTGTTTTTTTTACACTAATTAGAAAGTCAATTGTATTGTACTCTGGTGGTTTCCATTTAAAACTATGATTCCAAGTTTTTTTATAATTTAAAGGTGTATCGCTAGGGGTATTACATCCGACACCTAATAAATTAGGGGTAAATATTACTCCATCTGTTTCATAATCGAAAGAAGATTCTTCTGTCTCATATTCTTCTCCTTCTTCCAGGTCAACATTATTTGCTTGAATTCCCATTAAATTAAATATGGTTTGACAACATTTATATATAGGATTTTCATTTGAAGCGACATAGAATTTTTTTGTAATCATTTTCAAGGGAACCTTTCCTCCTAACACAACAGGTTCAAATAACCCCTGTAATTCATTTACAGCATTTATACATTCAGGTAATCGCATGATTGTCTTTGTTTTTAATTTTGTTTCATCAATGAGTACTTCATTGCGTATATCCTTTCCATTTATAAAGTATAAATCAAAACATGCATATAAATTAATATACGTATTATATTTATTGTGTAATATATGTTCTCCATCAAATAATGTATTAAATAAGTTGGAATTTTTAATTTTAGTTCCAGTAAACTGTACGTTCATTAACATATCTATAAAATAAATGCGACCCTTTTCATTAATAAAACATAATTTGCGGAGTCCGTCGGCCTTGTCTGTTACGCAATAATCATTTCTTATATTAGGAGTTAATGTTTTTCCATCTTTTATCATATTTATTTTTTGTAATGTAAAAGAAGATGGACCAATAAAATTTTCAGGTTTAAATACATGTCCTGGATTATCTTTACCATGAATTAATTTATAATATTGCTGTAAAATAGTTTCCTTTTCGCTATATGAAATAGGATAATTAGATTGCTGTAATCCAGATAATATAAATTTAATTATTTTTTTTAAAAGGGATGCCAATTTCGTGGAATCATATTTCCCGCCCATAATTTTATCATTATCTATTTCAATTTCTATTTCATACAATTCTCGATTTGAAAATAATCCAGACTCCAATAATGAATAGGTCATTTCATATCCACCTCCACGTTGTTTTCTGGAAGATTTAACTACACTCATATCTACCACAAAGGGAAGGTCTGGATGTTTTAATCTAGTACGATTAAGTAAACGAAATCCCTTTTTTGTATCTTTCCAAGATTTAATTAACCCCTGAACTACATTTGATCCGGTTCGAAATTCTTTTTCTTCCTGTAATGAAAATCTAAACATAAAATCATCATTATCAATTGGATTTTCAGGAGGATTTCCGATGCGATATTTATGTTTTTGGATAAATGTAGTGCTATCTGAAACCGAATTTGATTTACAGTATTCTGATATGTGATATAATCCCTCAATTTCAGCTCTAATATTAGAAAATCGTACATTTCCATCTTTATCTAAAAACTCGCTACTAATTTTTAAACTATGTTTTTCTTTTTCAAAAGCTTTAAATCCAAGTGAGTAGAGTTTTGTAGCAACATTATCAAAATCTATTTTTTTTATTTCTGTTCCTTTAATGTCTCTACTTTTAGGTTTAGTTCCAAAACGAATTTCAAATTCTAAAATGGAATTAGGATTTGATATATTTTTTAAATATTCGTCTAATAAATAACTTAAATTTGAATCTTTCCCGGTCTTTTTTTTACTCATTATATATATTGCGTTATATATTTTATATCTTTTCAATTTTAATTAAATCATATATTAAATCGTATATACCTTTTTTTATAATACGGTCTGTATGAATGTTTAATTTTAGATTTTTTGCCATATCTATTAGCTCATCTTTTTTATAATTAGCAATACCTTTCAATGGCTTTTCAAAATCAGTCACTAAAACATGACTTATTTTTATTTCTTGCAAAGTCTCTTTATTTACATTTTCAATAAGATTTCCATCTTGGATAACATGAATAGGCCCGTTTGCACACATTATTTCATAATATAAATGTTTTACAACATAAATAATGTTTATATCATGCAATAAACACAATGCATGTAAACCATATACATTTGTTACATTTTCTTGTAAATTCTGCACTCCTTCATTTTTTCTTACCACTCTATAAGGTTTTAAAATAGATGGGTCGTTTTGATGTTTTATAATAGATTGTATTTTAAATTCGTTTTTTATATTAAATTCATTTACTGTTTCTTTTATAATATTTCCATATAACAAATAATAAAATATCCAAAATAAGTTGTCGTCTTTTTTTGAAATATATATTTTTTTTTTAGGTATTTTTTTTTCAATATTCTCTTGTTGGCTTGTAAATGAATTACATTTTTGACAAGTCAACATATATGAGTTTAAAGGATACAGATTAATAGTCATTTATAATAACATGTTGTTATATCTTTAACTACTTTCAGAAAAAAAATTATCTTTTATGGAGTCCTTTGTATTTTCTATAATTTTCAATTGTGCTTCTTGATTATCTATATATGTAATAAATTTTGTAAGCTCGTCAATTATTTCCGGAGAAAGATTAGACAAATTAAAAAATGAGCCATTATTATTTTCAGTTATTGTAGCCTTATTGTTATCAATAATTTTATATATTTCGGTTTGATTGTTAAATGACATTTTTTCAATCTTTTTTTTCATATCTAAAAAATTCATATATTTACATATAATGCTATTTATTTAACTGCTTTTGATTTTTTATTTACTTTCTTTTCATGTAATTCTGCAATTACACTAATATTATCATCGTAAAGCTCAAAACGATGACCTATGATTTTTACTGATATTTCATCGTCTTCTTTTAAACTTGAAAATAATTCATTGTCATAATGATGGTCTCTTGAAATATATATAATCATTGGCGATGATCTATATTTATTCAATTTAGCTTTAATTCCTGCTTTTGTAATATTTTGTACGGAGCATGTAAGAATCATATTTTCGATTGGTAAGCATAACATGCAAGAAAACACTACTGTAAATGTTACATTTTCTCCATTTACAAGCCCCCCACTATAATTTAATATAGTTATACTATCGTTTTCTATATATCCTTCTTCAACGCATTTTGATTCAAATGTGTTTTTTAAATTATTTTCCAAATGTTGTTTCAAATTACTACCTATATTTTTAAATGGAATTTTAATGGTTCTTTCTAATATGGATTCAGTGAATATTTCTTGTTTTTTTTTACTCGTCATTATAATATGAGTAGAGTATAATTTTAAATCAATTTTTAAAGAATACCTAATATAGGTATTTGAAACCATATTTTATTATCATCATTATTATATTGTTTTTCACGTAATAACATTTCTAATAAAATTATTAATTCTGGCGTCTTAGGGATATTTGCATCTCTCGGATTACTAAATCTTGTAGTTTCACTCACTATATTAATATATGAAATAATTTGTGACTTTGTAGTATCTGCTACTCTAAATCCCGTATTTTGTTTTTTTTTTCCACTTTTTATTTCTTGTTCTATAGCTAGTTTTTTTTTTAATTTTAACTCCATTTTATTATTTGTACAATGACCAATAAATCCAATAATTTCAGCAAATTCGCTTACCAAAGGTTTTCGTTTAATCATTTCCCCGGCAAGAACACGTTGCGCTGTATCTCTGGCTTCAATCCATTTATCATTTTCAAATGTATATAATTTTGGTTTTGTTTTATGTGCTAATAAAATTCCTATATAACTGTCTTTATGAATTAATAAAGATTCATAATAATCTTTTACTTTGGTAAAAAACTCACTTAATATATCTTCATTATAAACATAAGTTAGTATAGTTAAGGTTTCTTCTAAATCTAAGCTTTCTAATATATGGTGTAATAAAAATTCGTTTAATATAATTTCATTAATATCTTCCAATAAAATATCTTTTATTTGTATAAATGATGCATACCAGCTAGGCAATGTAACATCATCTTCTTCATCTATTATTTGTTGGTACATAGTTTCCCATTGCATTATATCATAGTCGCTTTCATCTATATTTTGTTTTTTGTAAGTAGATTTTGATACATTATAAGCAATGTCTTTAATCTTTTCTGTAAAAGGCAGTCTTCTATCGTTCATAGATACATTGGTATTTACCAATTTTGCCGGATGAAACAAGTATAAATCTCCTACATTTACAAGATTACCGGGTTGATTATATTTATCATGAATAAATATATTTTTATCATTTATCATTTTAGTTAATGCATAATGTATTTCTTCTATCATAAATGTTTTAAAATTTACAATATGTTCTATTAAATCTTGTTCGGTGTAAATATATCTTTCTTTCATTAATAGCTGGATAATTTGAATAATTATGGAAATACGACTAGATATAAATTCGTCGTTATATGTGTTAGTGTCAATTGCTACAATAGGGGACCTATTTCCTCGGCAAGAAAAATGACAGCTGTCCATGTAATCACATATAGAAGTAAATGGCTTGTCTCCAACTTGGTATTGTATTATTTCACCTGTGGATATATTTTGATTTACAAGCAAGTTCATTTTATTTGCTGAAAAATTAGATTGTTCTATATTTAATAAACAATCAATTGCATTTTCTTTAAGCGCTCGATTGACTTGACCTATTTTAACTGCTTTATTTTCTGCATAACGATATAAATATAAATCAATGGCCTCAATGTCTTGATTGTTTAAAATAGTGCTATGTAAATATATTTGTACGTTTCTATTTTCAAAAGGGAGATTTTTATGACTACAATTACGAATTGCGCGTCCAATAATTTGTTCAATTCGATTCATATTATACCAAGGGTCTAACACATGTACTTGTCTTATATTTGAAAAATCTAATCCTTCAGAACCCGCAGAGGATATTAGTACCACTTTTATTTTTTCACCATTTATATTATCACTATTTGTTAGTGCTATTACCTCGTCATTATTTTTTGGAGATAGCAATATATCTCCTGTTATCATTGCGTATTTTGCCTGTTTAAAGTGACCGTCATTCGATGGCCGCGTTTCCATTGTATGTGCGTCTATTTTAAAATCAGGAGGATATTTTAAAAGTGATTTTGATTTATCGCCATAACGTGCAAATCCCATTTCTTCAAGTGCTAATGCAACAGGAATTAGTCCAGCATCAATATATTGTGAATAAATCAATACAATACCACTTGATTTTGTAATAATATTACATATATTTTTTAATTTATTACTATAATTACCTATTTCATCTGGCGCAAATGGTTTACCCAAAGAAGGATCTTTATATTCATACATATTTTTTCGGGCCGGGTTTTTAGATATAGAGTGGCTCATAATACGTTCTAATCCTATTTTACCATATAAATCTTTTAATTCAAAACCAACCGGAATTGGTTGTCCTGTTACTATACTTGGATGTGGGTAAACCATATTTAATACATTTATAGGAGCTTGTAATATAGTATATCCAAATGACGCGGCTTCTTCATATTTATGCATTTCATCATCATTAAATCTGGATTTGATTACTTCAATCACGCTATCATAAACTAAATGTTGATAGTCTCCCAATTTATTTAAGTATACATCTATAAATTGCAAATTTTGAGCAATAGCTAATCCATTGAATTGTTTAATGGGTTTTTTATTTGTAGAATCATGAAAAGTATTTTCTATATTAAATAATTGTGGAAATATTCTATATGGAAAAATATATGGATTCTCACCTCTAACATAAGATACGTAACCTGTAGTTTTATTTTGCAATGTTAGTTTTCCTATTTCTTCTCCAGAGCTTGATATTTTTAAATTACCAAATTTATCAAAAATATCATTTACATGTAAAATGCTACGTCCATCATTTAAATTTAATATATTCAAGAGAAAAATGATTTCAGAAGGATCATTATACATAGGTGTAGCAGATAACAATAATAATTTCAATTGCTTCACAGATTCTACTAATTTTAATAATTCTTTCGATACATGTTTTCCCTCTTTATTTGAAGTCGATGGGCGTATATTATGAACCTCATCAATCACAACTAACGAACCAGAAAATACTTTATTTAATTTGTCACTTATGTATTTATTTTTATTTTTTACAACAGATGGTGGTGATGATATTTTTTTAATATAATTGGCAAATTTAGTATAACCAATAAAAGAATAATATTTACGTATTACCGCCTTAATTTTTTCAACTACCTTTACTTTAGAAATCTTTCCTAATTGTGTAATGTTAATATCTTCTAAAAATTTATTACCATTACAACCAGATAATTCCCAACCAGTGTTTGTTTTAACTAATTTCCTTTCATCAAATAATTGTGTTTTAAAATTATCTTGCACGTTTGGTGATGCAACTACAATAATTTTTTGAACTTTTCCACTGTATTTTAAATAATCTCGCATATTTTCTGTAATACCAATAGACGCACATGTTTTACCAGTACCCGTTCCATGAAACAATAATAATCCATTATACGGTGTTTGTGTAGATAAGAAATTTTTTACAAATTCTTGATGGGGTTTTAAAAAAGCTTGTTTTTTACATAAGTATTCTGCTTGCGATTTTAAGTCTGTTTCATTATCAACAATAGTTCCATCATATGGAAATTGAAATTCTTTTTTTGCACTTATTTTAGAATTAAATTCATCATCGTCCAAATGGGGATAAATATATGAATTATATTCTGTATTTTTAAATTGTGCCTTGTTTTTCTCTTCTTTTAGTTTTTCTAACTCGTTTTTAGAGCTGCTATTTTCTGTTATATTATAATCATCGTTTGTCACATCTTCTCTATATTGTAGAACATTGTCAAGTCTCAACGCATCATCTCGAGGAACTTCTACAACAGGAACTTCTGCGGGTCGCACAGGTGAAAGAGCCACACTTGAAAGGTCTTTACTAAGCTCTTCAGCAACCTCTATAGGTGAAAGTAGTGCAGGGTCAGGTTCAGGGACAATCGGAGAGATAGTAGGAGAAACAGGAGCAGGAGCAGCAACAGGAGCAGCAACAGGAGCAGGAGCAGCAACAGGAGGAGCAACAGAAGCAGCAACAGGAGCAGCAATAGAAGCAGCAACAGGAGCAGCAACAGGAGCAGCAGCGGGGACAGGCTCTTCCGCGGCTTGTAGTGGAGGAAGAGCTTGGTCCGCAACTGCAACACTAGGTGCAACTGTAATTGGTTGATTATTTTTTACTAATGGTATAAGGTATTGTAATTCTTTAGAAAATTTATGTTTACCTTTTTCAAATGATTCAAAACTTTTATTTGTAAAATATTTACGCATATACCATTTTTGATGTTCTACGTTATCAAATTTAACCATACCTTGTTCAATATCATTTTTAAAGTCTGAAGAACAACTATCTTTACCAGCTTTACAGCTAGGATCATCTGTGACCGCTTTTTGCCATAGCTCTACCATTTCATCGCACGTTTTAGCCATTTTATATACTTGATAGCGTCTCCCGGCCTTTGAGTTTCTTTTACCGGGGTCTTTACCGTCTGGATCAAATGTAATTGTTTGTATTTCACCATCTTCTTTACCATCTTTATGTCCCTTTTTAACAAATGTTGGTCCGTCACCACCATATTGGATTTTTAATGTTTTATTTTTATTATTACGTTTATGTAATTTTCTAGTATATGTCATTATATACTATATAGATAATCTGTATATGGATAACATTTTATTAATTTTATTTAACTCGTTTATTTTTTCAACATTATATGGACGAATATACTTTATACATTCTTCATAGGTTAGCCATTTCATGTCACCTATTTCGCTTTTTTGATAGTTACTCATAGATAATTCCTGAGAATTATGAATCATTCCTAGATAATATTTATGTTTATATGATTTTAAATTTGATCCGGTAAATATTTCTTCAATTGTATATAAATTTTCTATAATTTTAATATTTTTTCTAGGAATACCAGTTTCTTCTTCCCATTCTCTAAATGCACAATCTATATCTTTTTCTTGATAATTTCTTCTCCCTTTTGGAAACCCCCATTCTGGCTCAATCCATTTTGTTTTTATTTCATTTAATATGCTTTCTAAATTGTAGGTTTCATAATTTGTAACTACTCCATTTTTTAGTTGATTAAATTTTTCAATAGAAATGGTATATTCATTATTTATTTTATTATTTTCTTCTCCCCATAAATATGTCCATAATTCCGGAAACTCCATTGTAGATAACATTATACGCTCATCTTCAGTAATTTCGTTTAATATATTTCTTAAATGAAATTTATTTTGAGTATTATATTTACCCCTAATAAATTCTACAAAGCCTAAACTATCTTTTCGTTTTACCATTAAATATTCAAATTTATCATGATTATTTATTCTAAAAGAAATTATACCTATGCTTGTAATTGGTCGCTTACATTGATAAAATACGTGACCATAATTTCCGCAATTGTTACAAAATAACTCTGTCATTGGGTTTATATATAAAAATGTTTTTATATAATTTTAATATATGAATCTAAATTCAAAAATATGGGGCCCGCATTATTGGTTTATATTACATACTATAGCATATCAATATCCTGATTCTCCTAGCAAAGCATTAAAAAAAAAATATTATCAGTTCATGATAAATTTTCCATTTTTTATACCAAATTCAGAATCTCGAAAACAATTTACTGAATTATTAAATAATTATCCAGTTAGCAGTTATTTAGATACAAGAGAGTCTTTTATGAAATATATTTATTTTATTCATAACCATATAAATGAAATAACAAATAAGCAAAAATTAAATTATGACGACGCATGGAATAATTATTTACAATTATATGAACGTAAAGAGATTGAATCTATAAAAAAATATAAAATTTACAAACAAATTTTATTTTGTATAGTAATGCTTTTATTTATAACAATAATTATAATAAAAAAGTAATATATATATGAAGTTAGAATTGTTAATTCTGGTAATAACGGGGATTTTTATAGCAAATATATATCATGATGGTTTATTTTTTAAAAAATTCTTAAAATGGAAAAAATATTATAAAATGGGATTTTACGCATTCTTAGGATTTAGTATATATTTATTACTTAAAAAAGATCCTTCCCAGGGTAAAAATTTATTGCAATCTGCAAATCATTTAATTAAAGTCATGCCTGTAGACAAAGATTCTAAAGAATTTTTTAGTCCTTTACTACAGTTTTCAAAATTAACATGTAATGGCACTGTATGTCCTAATGTAAATCCTCAGCATAGAAGAATGTTAAATTCTGGCAAAAAAACTAACTCAAAACGAAGTGTAAGTGAGACAAAAAAAAAATACGTGGCTTCAAATCAAAATTGGAAATGTGCTGAATGTCAAGAACAACTTTCTGCGTGGTTTGAAGTAGATCATTTAACGAGATTAGCAGATGGTGGAACAAATCATGTAGAAAATTTAAGAGCTCTTTGTAGAAATTGCCACGGAAAAAAAACCGCATATGAGAATTTAATAGCTTGTAAAACTCTTTTTCTGCCAACTGTGTTAATGTACTCGGGTCTTTCATGAAATTAGTTATTTCTTTTGCTAAATCTTTATCTT
>MDTB01019398.1_pt1 | contig 26482 bp, 27 predicted proteins | sample 811161 | NCBI WGS metagenome assembly MDTB01 (sample SAMN05326650, study PRJNA326480) | marine metagenome | isolation source: seawater | place: Mediterranean Sea | collected 2009 | reverse complement strand
GTTGATAGGCTGGATGTGGAAGCGCGGCAACGCGTGTAGCTGACCAGTACTAATAGCTCAATTGGCTTGATTTATGCACTGAAAAAAATTTTTATGTTAAAAAATTTATACAAAATATTGTTACTATTCATTATTGATTTACTTCCAAAAATAAGATTTTTAGACAAGCTGAGAGGTTACATTTATATCTTATTAGGGGTAAATGCGGGCAAAAATTTCAAAGTTGCATCAAACGTTTTTGTTTACTCCCCACAGCTTTTAAAGGTTGGTGATAATTGTTATATCGGAGTTTCGAGCTATTTAGGTAATGGCGAAATATCCTTAGGTAACAATGTTTTAATTGGTAACAACGTAAGCATTTTACCTTCTAATCATAAATATGAAAATGCTACAGGTTACAGATTTTCAAAACCAGAATTTAATAAGATTTTAATATACGATAATGTTTGGGTTTGTTCTAATTGTATTATAGTGGCAGGGGTTAAAATAAGCAAAAATTCAAAAATAAGCGCTGGAACTACTGTGCTTAAAGATAATTTCGAAAACAAATTTTTAAAAAGATAACTAATTATTAAAAATAAATAATTTTGAAATAAAATATGATAATGGTGCAGTAATTCCAACCCAAATAACTTGAAGATAGAAATATTGAATATTAGTCACTTCAAAAGCAATTTCTAAAAAATAATAATTTAGATACATAATAAAAAAAACGAAAAAAACATACTTTATTAATTGATACATAAAGTGTTTGGTCAAACCCATTTTAAACACAAAATATTTATATCCTAAAAATTTAATCAATGTTCCGATTAAATAATATATTAAAAGAGTGTAAAAAAGGATAAGATCTAGACTGATGAAAAATTTAAAGATTATAAGATTTACTATTGTAGAGATTAATCCCCATAACATGTAATTTATATTAAGCTCATTTATCATTATGACCTATTATCCAATATCTTATTTATATTAAAGATAAAATCTTAAATTCATGAAACTGAAGAAAAAAATCTTAATATTGGGATGCAATAGCTATCAATTACCACTTATAGAAGAGGCAAAAAAAACAAATCATGATGTGTATATTGTATCAAAATTTTATAATGAAAAAATTAAGTTTTACAAAAAAAAATTCTTAAAAATAGATTTAAGAAATTTAAATAGAATTTATCAAATTGCTAAAGAGTTAAAAATCGAAAAAGCTGCATCCACTGGTTCGGATGTAGCTTTGCCAGCTTTAGGTAGACTAAACAGTTTTTTAAACATTAATGGTATTTCTATCAGAGATGCGTTCTTAGTTAACAATAAAATATTATTAAAAAATTTTTTTAAAAAGTACAATATTCCTACTCCAAAATATCAATTGATTTCAATTTCTAAAAAATTAAAAATTAATTTATCATTTCCAATTCTTTTAAAAAGAGTAGATCTTTCGGGTTCCAAAGGAACTGTAATTTTAAAAAAAAAAAAAGATTTTACAAATAGAAATAAGAAAATATTAAATAAAAAAAAATTTATTTTAGAGGAGTTTATTTTTGGAAAAGAATTCGGGGCACAAGTATATTTCCAAAACAATAGTATTTTAGACATAGTTCCGCATGGAGATTTTATTTCAACTGGCGCGACTACAACTCCAGTAGGTCATTATTTACCTTTAGAACTGGAAAATAAAATTATTTCAAAAATACGACTTTATGCATCCAAGATTATAAAAAATGTAAAAGTGAAAACTGGTTTTATTAACTTTGATTTTATTTTAAAAAATCAAATATTATATGTATTAGAATTTTCATTAAGGCCAGGCGGAACTGGTATACCTGAATTGATTAGAGAAGCTACAAAAAAAAATTTTTTTAAAATTTTACTTTTAATGCATAAAAAAAAATTCAATTACGGAAAAAAAATAGTTCCCCCTAAAAAAATTTACTTTAGTTATTTAATTAAAGCAAAAAAAAGTGGAATATTAAAAAAAATTAAAATTAATAATTATTTTAAAAGATTAATTAAGATAAATAAAGTTGACATTGATTATAATTATGGTCAAAAAGTAAGAAAGTTTAAATATGGAAACGATAGACTAGGTATGGTTTTAGGTGAAGCACATAATAAATATTTTGATATACAAAAATACTTAGAAGAAATAATTGAAGTTACAGTTAAATGAAAATTTCTATAATAATGCCAACAATAAACTCAGAGGAGTTTATTGCTACTTCACTAAAAAGATTAATTAAAGTCTTAAAAAAATTTGAACATGAAATAATTATAATAAATGATTTCAGTTTAGATGATACATTTAAAATTATTAAAAAAGAAATAAAATTTAATAAAAAAATAAAACTATTCTCAAATAAAAAAAGAGAGGGTCAATTTAATTCTTTAATTAATGGTATAAAAAAAAGCAGTGGGGATTTGATTATTACATTAGATGATGATGAAGAATATCATTATTCAAATATCACTAAAATGATTAAATCATTTGAATTAAAAAAACATGATTTAGTAATAGGGTATTCAATTACTGACAATAGAAGTTTTCTGAGAAGATTAGGTAGATTTTTTATAAACTACCACAATAGCAGAAGAATAATCCCAACAATTATTACCAGCTCCTTCAGAGTAATGACAAAAAGTTTTGGCAAAAAACTTATTAAATATCATGATAAAAAAAATGAACCATTTGGACCTTTAATATTAAAATTAACTAATAAAATAGAAAATATTAGCATTAAAAGATCAAACTTCCCCTTAAGAAATTATTCAAACTATAGCTTTTTTCAATTATTAAAATTATACGTTATAAACGTATGATTATACTTGGAGTTTATGACGGGCATAATGCTGGGGCGGCTCTTATTAAACACGGAAAAGTTTTAAGAGCAGCTGAAGAAGAAAGATTTTCAAGAATAAAAAATCATGATGGTAGATTAGCTCAAAATGGAGGCCCTACCGAGTCAATAAAATTTTGTGTTCATGAATATAAAAAAAAAATTGATATAATTTCTTTAGCTCTTGACTCACCAAGCACAATTCAAACAAGAGCTTTAAATACTTTTTTTGAAAGTACATTCGATGATAATTTTAGCAAAAGAATTAATACAAAAAAAATAAAAAATAAAATTCTGAATTTGGATAATTTAATAAAATATCCACTTAATTCTCAAAAAAAAAGAGTGGAGAATATATTAAAATGTTTAAGAAAAAATGGAATTAATACAAGTACAACAAAAATTAAATTTTGCAATCATCATTTATCCCATTCGAGTTCAGCTTATTATCCATCACCTTTTCAAAAGGCATTAATTTTTACGCTGGACGGAAAAGGTGATGATCTAAGTGGAATGGTTTCAATAGGTGACCAAAACAAAATTATCATTTTAAAAGAAATTAATTACATACATTCTTTAGGTCATTTCTACAGTGCAATTACAGTCATTTGCGGTTTTAGAGCTATTAGAGATGAAGGAAAGATAACGGCTTTATCTGCAAAAGGAAAAATTAATCATAATTTATTAAACAATTTTAAAAAATTAATAAAGGTTTCAAAAAATGGAAGTATTTACAGTGAATTAAATAAAGGGCTTTATTTAGGTCCTTATCCTCATACTTTATTTGGACTTATAGTAAAAAAATTAAAAAAAATAACTACTGGAATTAAAAAGAGTGACATCTGCAAAACAGCTCAAATTTTTACTGAGGAAATAATTTTAAAATTGGTAAATTTCTACCAAAAGAAATATAGAATTCACAATATCTGTCTTGCGGGAGGAATTTTTTCTAATGTATTAATAAATAAACGCTTGTATGAGTCAAATTATACTCAAAAGATCTATGTGCATCCTGCCATGACAGATGCAGGCTTAGCTGTTGGATCAGCATTATTTCACTATTTTCAAAAAAAACAAACAAGCAAAAGAAGAAAAAATGACAAAATTTATTTAGGGCCAGAGAATACAAATGAAAAAAATATTAAAAAAGAAATAAAAAGATTAAAATTAACTTTTTCTAAACCTAAAAATATTGAAAAAGAAATTGGATTTTTATTGTCCAAAGGCGAAGCCATTGCAAGATATTGCTCTGCTATGGAGTACGGTCCAAGAGCTTTAGGAAATCGATCTATACTATGCAACACAGAAGACGATAGAGTAAAAATTTGGTTAAATAAAAAACTTCAAAGATCAAATATTATGCCGTTTGCACCAATAATATTAGATAAATATGCCTATAAATATTTTAAAAAAAGTTCTAAAGCAGAATATTGTACTAAATATATGACTATAGCCTTAAAAGTTAAGAAAACTATGAAAAATAAAATTTCTAATATAATTCATGATGGTGCAGTTCGACCACAAATTTTAAAAAAAAAAGATAATCCTAAATTATATAAAATTTTAGAACATTACCGAAATTTTTCAGGGCAAACATGTTTAATCAATACTTCTTTTAATTTGCATTATGAACCAATAGTAAATACATGTTTTGATGCCCTAAAATCTTTTAAATCAATGAAACTTAAATATATGCAATGTGAAAATTTACTTGTAAAATCATGAAAAATATAGTTTTAGGTTTTTTTTTTCTCTTTTTTAGTTACTTTTTTTCATTGATTATATTTGGTAAAATTGTCTTACCAATTCATGAACATTTAACATATTGGCCTGTTCATTATAAAATTTTCTCAAATTTTTATCGAGAAGGTCCCTCAGCTTTTGATATTTTTTTAGCGGGAAATATTAAATGGCATTATTTCCCCCAGCTATTTCAGCCCCTAAGTTTTTTAAGCGTATTAATTGATATAAAATATTTTACTTATTTTTATGATATTATTGAAAAATCATTAGCATTTTATTCCAGTTTTATTTTATCAAGAAAAATAACCAAAGATATAAAGTTCTCATCCTTAATCGCATTATTTTATTCAACAATAATTCATCTAAAAATTGTTTACATTCTGCCAGGCTCAGTTTTTTGTTTTGCTCCATATTTATTTTATTTGCTTCTTAAAAATAAAAAACTGACAATTAAACATTATTTAATATTTTTTATTGCAGGAATTAGCTCTTCGCCTGTATCTGAATTTAGTGTTTTATTTATTTTTCTTCTAGCTTTTTTTATAAATGAAAAAAAACTAGTTAAAAATTTTTATCTATCTTTTATTTCATTAATTATTGGCATGTGCTTAATAATGCTACCCGTAATTTACAGCATATACACTATTGAAATGCACAGAGTTGATCAAATTTTTTCTAATGAAAGTTTCGAATTTTCAAAAATTACAGCTGCAAACGTTGCATCTTTATTTCATTTACCAAAATACTTTTTATATATCGCAATATTTTTTGCAGGGATAATTTTTTTTAATAAAAGGATAATGTATATTTACTTTAATTTCCTAATTATTTTTTTTATTATCATTTTTTCAGATAAAATAAAATTTTTATTAAGTTTTCTTAATTCAAACTTTCAATCAATAAATTTTGAACGAATTGAAAATATTATTCCTCTATTAATAATTCTTATTATGGTTTTTCTGAAGGAAAAAAATTCAAAATTCAAATTGCTAAATTATTTAAACATAATTTCACTTATTTCAATTTTTTTAATACAAATTTCTATTCCTTCTGGTCAAATTTTGTCTAATTTTAAAAAGGGTCTCTCTAATGAAAATCATAAGATATTAAATGAAATTATATACAGCAATACAAACGTTATTTCTAAAGTAACTAGTGTGTCAAAAATATTAATTGATAAAGAAAATTATGATAAAAAATTAAATTTATTCTCAACAAAAAATACCTTTGACGAGTACTATAAATTTGAATTATACAAAAAAATCAAAGACAGAATTGGAGATGCTAGAGTGGCATCAATAGGCATTGATCCTTTGATCGCGGCAATGAATGGAATAAATGTAATAGATGGCTACCACAACCTATACCCTAAAAGTTATAAAGTTAAATTTAGAAAAATAATTGAGAAAGAACTTAATTCAAATAAAAACAATTTTGATATTTGGGGTAATCAAGTTTATCTTTTTTATAATGACAAAAATAATTTAAAAATTGATTTTAAATCTGCAAAAAAAATTGGAGCTAATTTTATAATTTCATCATTTGAAATTGAAAGTGAAAGTTTATATTTAAATAGAAAATTTGGTAATTTATATCTTTATAGTATTACTTAATTTAATACATTTAAAAAGAGTATTGACTTGACTATGAAATTAAAAAACTTAAAACCTTGTATAAAACAATTTATTACTTCTATTAAATTTAAATGAAAACTTTTTATAATTTACCTAAATCAGTAGAATTTTGCGAAAATTGTGTGCTTTCAAATCAAGTTCCTTCTTCAGTGCCTGAATTTTTACATAAACCAAATCGTGAAGGAGCTAAATATTTACAATTAAGCAAAGATCAAAATGGAAAATATACTTGTTCTGCTTGTAAAGTTCATGAGATGAAGCAGAATATTAATTGGGAAAAAAGAGAAAAAGAATTAAATAAATTATTAAATAAATATAGAAGTAAAAAAGGTGAATATGATTGTATTGTGCCCGGCAGTGGAGGCAAAGATAGTGCTTACGCAGCTCATTTATTAAAATATAAATATGGGATGCATCCACTTACAGTAACTTGGCCGCCTATTCTGTATACTGATTACGGCTATGAAAATTATAAAAATTGGGTTGAAGTTGGAGGATTTGACAATATTTCGGTAAAACCGAATGGCAAAGTTCAAAAACTCTTAACAAAGTTATCTATAGAAAATTTATTACATCCCTTTCAAACTTTTATTCTTGGCCAGAAAAATATTGGTGCAAGAATGGCAGCAAAATTTAGAATTCCTTTAGTATTTTACGGTGAAAGCGATGCTGAATATAATAATCCCGTTTCAGAATTCACTGCAATTAGGGATCAAAAATATTGGCTTAACTCGAATAAAAATAAATTTTATTTAGCTGGTACCCCTATAAAAAAATTAATTAAAGATCACAAATTAGATTTTTCAGATTTAAAAAATTATTTGCCTTTAGACAAAAACGAGCTTGGAAAAACAAAAATTAAATATTGTTATTTAGGTTATTTTATAAAATGGACTCCTCAAGAAGCATATTACTATTCAGTTGAAAATACTGGTTTTAAAGCAAGACCTTTTAGATCAGAGGGGACATACAGTAAATATAATAGCATTGACGATAAGATAGATGATTTACACTATTACACATCATATATAAAATTTGGTATTGGAAGAGCAAGTTACGATGCCTCGCAAGAAATAAGAAATAAGCATATTACTAGAGAAGAGGGCATTAAACTTGTATCTAAATTTGACGGAGAACTTCCAGAAAGGTATTTAGATGATGTATTAAATCACCTTGGAATAAAAAAAAATTTTTTCTTGAAATTGGTAGATAAATTTAGGTCACCTCACTTATGGCAAAAATCGAGCAATACCTGGATATTAAGACATAAAATTTTTCAATAAAATAATTTTTTTTTTATTGATTTATAAATTTCATTACCATCTTGAGCACTTTTTTCAGGATGAAACTGATAGGCATAAATATTATCTTTTTTTACTGATGAGATAAACTTCACTTTTCCAAATTTAGCATAAGACGTCTCTAAATTTTTTTCATTTACTTTCACATGATATGAGTGAATAAAATACATAAACCTTTTTTTAATATTCGTTAAAAACTCGTCTTTATTTTTTGTATTTAAGTAAATTTTATTCCAACCAACGTTAAATTTTTTTTCTACATTTGTATTTTTTGCGAAACTTATAACTTCCCCCTTTAATAAACCTAAGCCTGTAGTAACTTTATTTTCGTAACTTTTTTCAAATAATAATTGCATCCCTAAACATATCCCAATAATTAATTTCCGATTTCTATTAGCCTCAAAAATAATCTTATCTATTTTTCTCTTTTTAATTTCCTCCATAGCTTTTGAAAATGCACCAACACCGGGAAGTATAATTGCTTTTGCATTTAAAATTCTTTTTTTGTCGTTTGTAACAATCGAGTCAATACCAACATTATTAAGAGCAGATTGAATACTAAAAATGTTACCCATTCCATAATCAATTATTGCAATAAAATTTTGCATTTAGTCTCTAAATTCTATAGAAAAGTTTTTTGTTAAATGTTCTTTAATTTGTTTGATAGAAATAGGCTTAAAATTATTATAACTCGAATTTTTCTTTGCAAATTCAAAATTTCCGTCTGATGTATTTTTTTTTGAATAATTTTTTTTGAATTGATTGTAATGAAACATAGAACCAATTGCAAAACCAGATGGAGTATCTATTTTAAGCACTTCATCAAAATGTTTAAGTTTTGAAAATCCTCCATTGAGAATATATGGAATTTTCACATTTTTTTTTAAGATTTTAACTATATCAAGGTCGAATCCGGTCCCAGTTCCGTCTCTATCAATTGAAGTAACCATTATTTCTACAACACCTTTGTCTTGAATTTTTTTACACCAATCTGATAGTTCCAGGTTTGTTTGTTCTCTACCAAAATCTTTTCTGCAAAAATAAGAATTGTTTTTTTTTATTATTTCTATTGAGACAACTAATGTAGATGACCCAAAAAATTTAATTATCTCATCAACAAATTTTTTATTATTTATCGCTGCTGTATTAATAAAAATTCTATCTGCTCCAGAATTCAATACCCTTTCAACCTCTTTTAGACTATTAATTCCTCCTCCTGCTAACATCGGTAAAAAAATATTAGAGGAAGTTTTTTTGATTAATTCAGGCGCACTATTCCTTTCGTATAAACTTGCAACAACATCATGATAAATTAATTCATCTGCGCCTTCTGAGTAATATGTTTCGGCGAAAGATTTAGGATCTCCTAAAGATCTAAGACCTTCTAAGTTTACACCTTTAACAAGATTTTCATTTTTGATATCTAATTTAGGAATAATTCTTATGTTCATAATTTACTTCAATAACTTTTTTATTTCGTCCTGGAAAGTTTTATTGTTTTTATCATAGTTTAATGCCTCTTTAGAATAATTAGCCCATTTACTTTTTTTCTTTTCAATCAAAAACTTAAGAACTCTATTGAAATTTTTTATTTGATTTTTTTTTGTCCAAAAAGGTCCTTCATTTGCAAAGTTTTCATTATATCCAAACTTTCTTGTTGTCAGTGGATAAACATGAGGTGAATTACAAACAAAAGCAGTTTTACCACCTCTTGATATATTCTCTACACCCAATGTCGAGTCGTTAGTAACAACATATTCATATTTATCAATCCATTTATAAGGATTATTTTTTTCATAAATTACATTTGAATTTGGAAAGAAATTTTTAAAATATTTCTTTTCGTTGAAAAAATCTTCTTTTAAGTGGGATCTAGCTAAGATATTTATTTTAAGATTATTTATTTCACAAAATTTGTTTAACCAAGAATAAAATTTTTGATCGTTTTTAAAAAAATCTGCAAATGTGATATTTTTATAAATTATCTTTTTTTTATCATAAGTTCTAAACACAGAAATTATCAAAATTTCTTTGAGCTTTTTATCACTCCTAATTTTTATTGAGTTATTCCTAAAATACCCAATTGGAATAACTTTACCTTTAATAAATGAGGAGTATATTTTTCCTACATGTTTATTTGCAACAAACATAACATCAACATTGCAAGGTTTTTTCTTTAGTTCATCAATTTTATTAAAAATATCATTAAAATATGTGCGCACACTTTTTTGAATAAATACTGTTTTAAATGTGCTTTCTTTTTTTTTAAGAGAATAAAAATATGAGTTATTATCTACTAAAGTTATTATTATTTTAGGTTTTACTTCGTTAATATAATTTTGAATATATTTTCTATAATTAAATTCAAATTTAAGTATAGATTTAAGCATTATATAAAGATTTACTTCTTCGCCTCTGGTACAAAGAATTGAAAAATTATATTTTTTAAAGTATTTAATTAAATCCTCGGTGCCAGTCTTATCATAAATTAAAACATCTACCTTTTTAGGAGGAAAAAAGTTTTTTTTAGCTTTAATAAACTTAATAAAATATCTTATTATTCTTTCCATTTACTATTTAATTTAATTTTTTAATTGATCTTATAGAGCAAATAACGTAATTGTTCAATTATTGAACAAGTGTTCAATTATTGAACTTTCGCGTAGTAAATGAAGAAAAAATTAATTATTATTTGGCCCTGGTACTTTAAAAGCAAGGATTGGGATAGATACGAAGTTGATGAGTTGTTAAAAGAAAAAAACTTATCTGTCGAAATCCATGAAATGATAAATATTGTTGCACCAAACACCCAAACAAAAACAAATTGTAAAAAAAGCAGATTGATTAAAAATTACAGGACCATTGATCAATGGAAAAAAGATTTAGATAGAATAATTAAAAAAAACAAAGTTTTTATATTAAATGACATTAAATCTTTTAATCAAAATACTTACTCTATAAAAAAAAATCTAAAAAAATTGCAGGATGAATCCCAAATTATTTTAATTGAATACCGTGGAACTGATTGCCCTGAGGAAGAACAACAGGGTATAAAATTTTTACCTAAAATCATTTATCAACTCTTAATTAACCCAAAGCTTTTTTATAATTATATTCGAACAAAATTTTATTTTTTTCTAGATAAAAAATTAAAATATAGTCCAAACTACTTACTTTTAAGAAATAATCAAAAACACAAAAATATACCATTTTCAAAAAAAATATTTGCAAGTTCATTCGATTATTCTAATCAATTAATAAATAAATATAAAAAAAATAAAAAAAAAAAATTTGGTATCTTAATAGACTCACCTCTCCCTAATAATGCAGATACAAATGTTTTTTCTCTTATTTACACATTTAATTTTAATACTTGTGTCAAATCGTTGAACTTATTTCTAGACAGATTGGAAAAAATTTTTGATATCAAGATTTATGTTGTTCCTCATCCAAAAAGTGATTTGACCACTTTAAAAAAATATTATGGAAAAAGAAAAATTATCAATTCATCGATTTCAAGTTTAGCAAAAGACTCTTTTCTATTTGTTAGCAGAACATCTACAGCTCTCTCTTTTCCAGTCATATTTAAAAAACCGATATTTTTGGTTTATTCAAACGACCAATTAAAATATAAAAATTATAAAGATAAATTACAGTATGTTGCTTTTTCTGAAGAACTTAACTTAAGTTCAATAAATATTGATGAACATCATGATAATTCTTACTTAAGGAGTTTTTTAAAATTTGATAAAAAATCTTATGAAAATTATAAATACAAGTATTTAACCAGTAAAAATACAATAGAGCCCAATAGTAAAATTTTAAAAAAATTAATAGCTAAGCATTTTTAAGATTTCTATATCTTGATATTTTATCATTAAATTAAACAAATTATGACTTTAAACAATAATAATAGCCTAAATTTATTAAAAACCTTATTGCTTTTATCTCCAAATTACTATACGTGTTCAAAAATTGAACAAACGTTCAAATATTGAACATATGAAAAATAGTAACGAACATTTTGAACTATTGCGTAAAATTGAGAAGAATCCAAATTATTCTCAAAGAGAACTCGCCGACGAGCTTGGTGTTAGTTTAGGAAAATTAAATTATTGTTTAAAAGCTTTAAAAGAAAAAGGCCTTATAAAAATTAAAAATTTCACAAAAAATCCAAACAAACTTAATTACATTTATGTGATTACGCCAAAAGGTATTTCTGAAAAAGCTAAACTAACTCTAAATTTTATGAAAAGAAAAATGAAAGAATACGAAGATTTAAAAAAAGAATTAGAAAAAAGTAAATCAAATGTGGATAGTAGCGAAATATAATTATAATCAATTTAATACTTTAAAAGAGTCTGTAGAAAATATTTTAGGGGGTGGTATTTCCTATTATCAACCTAAAATTGTAGTAAATTTAAAAAAAAAAAAATTATTAAAAAATATTTTAGGCAATTACGTATTTTTAAAACATGAAAAATTTGAAGATAAAGATTTTTTATCGAATTTGAAATATATAAAAGGATTATCATATTTTTTGCCAAATTATAAATTTTATCAAAATCAAATAATTGAATTTATTAATAAATGTAAATCTCATGAGTGTGAAAAAAATATTTTGAAGCCATCTTTTTTTGAAGAACTTATAAATATGAAAGCAAAATTTATAAACGGACCTTTTAAAAATTTTATTTTTGATATTGTGAATAGAAATAAAAATAATTTTATAGCGAAAATTAATAATTTTAGGATAACTGTAAAAAATAAAGACAAGTATTTTTTACCACTATAAAAAAAATATTATATGTACAAACTGATACCATCTTTTATCAGAGTGCGGAGCTATGCTAAATGAAAATAGCTTTTGTTATACCAGCAAGATACAATTCTAAAAGATTACCTGGGAAGCCTTTAAAAAAAATTTTAGGAGTACCGATGCTATTGAGAACAGTAAAACAATGTTTAAAATTGGTAAAACGAAAGGATTTATTTGTAGCTACTGACCATATTAAAATTTCTGAATTATGTAAAAAAAATAATATTAATGTGGTTATCGTAAAAAAAAAATGTTTGACAGGAACTGATCGAGTAGCGCAGTTTAGCAAAATAAAGAAAAATTATACGCATTACATTAATATACAAGGAGATGAACCAATTTTTAATCCTTTAGATTTAAAAAAGATGATTAAATTCACGAAAAAAAATCCTAAGTATGTTTATGGAGGTTACTGTGACATTACTAATAAATTGGATTTTAATAATAATTCAATTCCAAAAATTGTTTTAAACAATAAAAGTGATTTATTATATACGTCTAGGGCTGGGATACCTGCGAATAAAAAAAATAAATTTATGAAAGGATTTAGACAAGTCTGCATCTATTCATTCCCAAAAAAAATGCTTAAAATTTTCAACTCTATTTCAAAAAAATCTTTTCTTGAAAACATAGAAGATCTAGAATTATTGAGATTTGTAGAAAATAACATTAATGTTAAAATGATTAAAATGAGCGATAAGTCAGTATCAGTTGATCTTCCAGAGGATATTAAAAAAGTTGAGAGAATTTTAAAAAAATGAATATTTTAGTAACAGGTTCAGATGGTTTTATAGGATCTCATTTAGTTGAGCTGCTTCTTAAAAAAAATTATAAAGTTCACGCATTATGTCTTTATAATTCCCATAGCAGTTTAGGCTGGTTAAGTGAAATTAAAGATAAAGATAATAAAAATTTAAAAATAATTACAGGTGATATAAATGATGACATCTTTTGTTCAAATATACTTAAATCCATAGATGTTTTAGTAAACCTGGCTTCTTTAATATCTATACCTCACTCTTACAGTAGCCCTAGAGCACACTTTAATACTAATATTAATGGCATTATGAATCTAGCGCAGGGATGCCTTAAAAATAAAGTTAAAAAAGTTATTCATATTTCAACAAGTGAAGTATATGGCACGGCTAAATATACCCCTATAGATGAAAAACATGAACTTCAACCACAGTCACCGTACAGTGCGTCAAAGATATCTGCAGAAACAATTATGAGGAGTTTTTATTATTCTTTTAATTTACCAGTAACAATTTTAAGACTATTTAATACTTATGGTCCTAGACAATCGATCAGAGCAGTAATCCCAAAAATAATAACGCAAATTTTAGATAAAAATAAAAAATTAAATCTCGGAAATCTATCTCCCACTAGAGATTTTAATTATGTTTTAGACTCTTGTGCAGCTATAGAAAAATCTATTAAATCAGCAAACATTGGTGAAGTATATAATTATGGCTCTGGAAAAGAGATTTCTATAAAAGACGTAGTTAAACTGATTATAAAAATTACTGGAAAGAAAAAACAAATATACAGAAAAAATAATTTATTAAGACCCAAAAACTCGGAAGTATTTAGATTAGTTTGCAATAATAAAAAATTTATAAAAAAAACAAAGTTTAAACCAAAATACAATCTTAATGAAGGATTAAAAAAAACAATAAATTGGTATAGCTCTAATTTAGATAAGTTCATACACAGTAATTATTTTGATTAATAATCATGGTTAAGACTCTCTGTTTGATCCCTGCTAGGCAAGGCAGTGTTGGCTTAAAAAATAAAAACATTAAGCTACTTAACGGTATTCCGCTAATTAAACATGCATATACAATAGCAAAAAGAGTAAAACATATTGATGATATTGTCATTTCTTCAGACTCAAAAAAATACTTAAATAAGATAGAAAATAAGAATGTTATAAAAATTTTAAGACCTAAAAGATTATCATCATCAAAAAGCTTAATACTTGATGTAGTAAAACATACACTTTTAAATATCAAAAAAAAATATAAGTATTTGATATTATTAGAACCTACTTCTCCTCTTACAGATCCAAAAGAAGTAAACTTAGCATTTAAAAAGCTGGTTAATAGTAATTCAAAAATTGATTTCGTTGTTTCAGTTATTTCTTTACCAAAATATAATTCAAAATTTATTTTAAAACTTGACAAAAAAAATAAAATAAAATTTAAGAAATTTCCAAAGAATTCTAATAGACAATCTTTTAAAGAAGAGTTTTTTATTTCAGGAAATTTTTACATAGCAAAAATTGATAAATTACTTCAAAATAAAAGCTGGATTTCAAATAAAACTTTTGGTTTTAAAATTAAAAGAAGTATTCATACAGATATTGATACAAATCTTGATTTACTATTCACTCAATCAATAATTAAAAATGGACTATTTAAAAAGATTAAATAAAGTAATTCCCTCTGGAGCCCATACTTACTCAAGGGCTCATGATCAGTTCTCCTCTAATACACCTCCAATATTTTATAGAGGTAAAGGTGCTTATCTTTATACAAAAAATAATAAAAAATTTTTAGATTACGGCATGGGTTTAAGAAGTGTCGGCATAGGGTATTCCAATGACCTAATTGATAAATCTGTAATTTCAGCCATGAAATTAGGAAATAATCTTACAAAAGCATCTCATTTAGAGCTTGAAGCAGCAGAAACTTTTGTAAAAAATTTTGATAATATTGACATGGTGAAGTTTGCTAAACATGGTTCTACTGCGGTTACTGGCGCAGTAAAATTAGCAAGGGCTTACACCAAAAAAAATTATATTTTGAGGTGCTCCGATCACCCATTTTTTTCTTTTGATGATTGGTTTATTGGCTCAACTAATTTTAAAACAGGTATTCCTAAATCAATATCTCGCTTTACATTAAACTTTAAATACTTTGATGTTGAAGGACTAAAAAAAACGGTCTTTAAATATAAAAATGAGATAAGTTGTTTAGTATTGGAGGCTTCTACTGTCAGTTGCCCTATTTTGGATTGTTGCAAGACTCATCCTTGTAAAAAAAATGTAAAAAAAGATAATTTTTTAAAAGAAGTAGAAAAAATTTGTAGAGAAAATAAAATTTTATTAATTTTAGATGAAATGATTACAGGATTTAGGTGGCATATTAAAGGTGCTCAATATTTGTACAATATTAAACCAGATATTTCTACATTTGGAAAAGCTATAGCAAATGGCTTTGCATTATCTGCAGTTGGAGGAAAAAGAAAAATTTTAGAAATTGCATCCTTAAAAAATTCAAAGAAGGAAAATTTTTTTTTCCTTTCTTCAACTCATGGAGGAGAGATGACTTCTTTGGCAGCTTTTATCGCTTCATTAAAATTTTACAAAAAGTACAATGTGATTGATAAAAATAAAAGTTACGGTGAGAGATTAATAAAATATTTTAATAATATAAGTAGTAATTTAGGATTAATTGACATAATTAAAATGGACGGTTTGCCATGCTCACCTTTTTTTAATTTTAATGAAAAAGAAAATCTTAATTTCAAAATAAAAACTCTTTTCCAGCAAGAAATGATAAAAAAGAATATTTTAATACCGTGGATATCAATTTCCTATAATCATGGAACAAAAGAAATGGATAAAACTTTGAATGCTGCCGAAGATACATTAAAGAAAATAAAAAAATTTATAAAAAATAAAAATAAAATTTTTGTCAAAGGAAATTTAATTAAACCAATTTTTAGATAATGAAAAAAAAATTTATTTTAATAGTAGGATCAGAGGGTCTTTTAGGAAAAGAATTAGTTAAAAAATTAAAGAGCAAATATGACATTATTAAAATAGATGTAAAAAGAAAAGTTAAGTCAAAATTATATTTTAATTGTGATCTAAGAGATGAGAAAAAATTTATTTCAATTCTAAAAAATTTAAAAAGAAAAAAGTTTGATATTAAAATTGCCTTAAATTTAATGTATCCTAAAAAACAATCAAATTTTTTACAAGAGAACAATTTAAAATTTGAAAAATATATTAATGATCATTTAATTTCTTACTATAATTTTAATAAAAACCTTTATAATTTTTTTTCTCATTCTAAAAAACGTAAAGTAGTGATTAATTTTTCTTCAATTTACGGTACCAAAATACCAAACTTTAAAATTTATAAAGGTACTAATATCAAAATGCCTATAGAATATTCAATTGTAAAATCCAGCTTAATTATGATGAGTAATTATTTTGCAAAATGGTCAAATTTTAGAAAAAAAAATATTATTTTTTTTACGATTAGTCCTGCGGGCATTTTATCAAATCAGTCTCTCAGGTTTAGAAGAAACTATGAAAAAATCTATAAAGCTAAAATGATTACATTGAACACATTCTCAAAAAAAATTATTAAAATTTTAGAAAATTTAAAAGATCTTAATGGAAGAAATATAATTTTGAGAGGTGGAGCAAAAGTCTGAAATACCAACAATGAATATTTATAGTAACTTATCAAATAGATTATTAAAAGTTTTTAATAAAAAAAAACTGAAATTACACGAACCTCTTTTTTCTAAAAATGAAAAAAAGAGTCTTATTAAATGTATTGAAAGCGGTTTTGTTTCATCATCAAAGAATGGTTTTTTTATTAAAAAATTTGAAAATCAAATTAAGAAATTTACTAAAGCAAAATATGTTATCTCTACAAATAGCGGCGTATCAGGCCTCCATGCAAGTTTAATAGGTTTAAATGTAGATAAAAATGATGAAGTTTTTTTACCCTCATTGACATTTGTGGCTACTGCTCATTCTATTCTTTACTCTGGGGCTACCCCGCATTTTGTAGAAGTAAATGAAAAAAATTTAGGAATTTGCCCAGTAAAATTAGAAAAATACTTAAAAAAAATATCTATTAAAAAAGGTTCACATTTTTTCAATAAAAAAACAAAAAAAAGATTATTTGCAATAATTCCTGTACACGTATTTGGCCTTGCTTGTAATATTAAAGAACTTAAAAATTTAGCGACAAAATATAAAATGAAAGTTGTTGAGGATGCTACCGAAGCTCTTGGAAGCTTTTACTCCGGCAAACACGTAGGAAATTTTGGCGATACAGGAGTTTTTAGTTTTAATGGAAATAAAATAATTACATCAGGAGGAGGAGGATTAATTGTTACACAAAGTGCTAAAATATTTAAAAAAGTTTCTCATATAGTAGCTAATTCTAAAATTAAACATCGATGGGAGTATATTCATGATGAGATAGGTTTTAATTATAGGATGCCAAACATAAACGCAGCATTAGCTTCTGGTCAATTTGAAAATTTTAAAAAAATATTAAAAAGCAAGAAAAAAGTTCATGAAATTTATAAAAAAATTTTTAAGGATATTCCAGAAGTGTATTTGTTCAGTCAATCAAAAAATAGCATTAGCAATTATTGGCTTAATACAATAAGGATACAAAAAAAAGGAATAAATAAAGAGAAATTAATTAAACATTTTTTCAGAAAAAAAATTTTTTCTAGGCCAGTATGGAAGCCTTTGCATACCTTAAAACATCTAAAGCATTTTCCTAAGTCAAACTTAAAGATCACTAATAAATTATATTCTTCTCTGATAAATTTACCAAGCGGCCCAGGAATAATAAAAAAATGAAAAAAAATAAAATAATTCTTATTGGTGCTGGGGGTCATGCTGTCTCATGCATAGATGTGATTGAAAAAACAAAAAAATTTAAGATTGAAGGCTTAATAGACAACTCGAAAAAAAATCATTTATTAGTAGGAGAAAAAAAATATAAAATATTTAATGAAAACTTATTCAAAAAGTCTGGAGCTGTGAAGTATGCAATTATCTGCTTAGGATCTGAAAAATTTACTAAAAAAAGAAGAGAACTATTTATCAAGTATAAAAGCCTAGGTTATTCTTTTCCAAAAATAATATCACCTTTATCCTATGTATCTAACTCATCTACAGTTGGAGAAGGTTCAATCATTATGCATGGAGTTATTATTAATGCTAATGTTAAAATTGGTAAAAATTGTATTATAAATACCAAATCTATTATAGAGCACGACTGCAACATAGGAAGTAATTCCCATGTTGCCACATCAGTTGTAATGAATGGCCACGTCTCTGTAAAAGAAAACTGCTTTATTGGCTCCAATTCAACAATTATACCTAGTGCTATCATAAAAAAAAATTCTTTTATTAAAGCTAACTCACTCGTTAAAAAATAAAATGAACAAATTAATTATAATTGCCGAAGCTGGAGTAAACCATAATGGGAATTTAAAAAATGCAATAAAATTAGTTGATATAGCCTCTAAAGCTAAAGCAGATTATATTAAATTTCAAACATATGTCACTGACGAACTTGTTCAAAAAAAATTTTCTTGCGCTAGATATCAAAGAAAAGGAACAAATTTTAACGATCAATATAAGATGTTGAAAAAATATGAATTAAAAAAAAAAGACTTTGATAAAATTATAAAAAGATGCCAAAAAAGAAGAATAAAATTTTTATCTAGCCCATTCGATATTCAAAGCGTACAATTATTAAATACTTGGAAATTAAAGACTATTAAAATCCCTTCTGGAGAAATCACTAACATTCCCTATTTGAAAGAAATAGGTAAATTAAAAAAAAATGTAATTCTTTCAACCGGCATGTCAAATCTTGCAGAAATCAGAGAAGCAATTAAAATTTTAACTAAGTTTGGTACAAAAAAAGGAAATATCTCATTGTTACATTGCAACTCTGAATATCCAGTTGAATTTAGTAAAACAAATTTAAGTTCAATTACTTTTTTGAAGAATAAATTTAAATGTAACACTGGATTTTCAGATCACACTCAAGGGTTTGAGGCTGCCTTAGTTTCTATTGGTCTTGGAGCAAATATAATTGAAAAGCATTTTACAATTAACAAATTATCAAATGGACCTGATCACAAGTCTAGTTTAAACGGAGCTGAATTAATCAAATTTGTTGAAATTTTAAGGAAAGCTCATCAAAGCAGAGGTATTTATAAGAAGGAGCCCTCAAAAAAAGAAATTGAAAATTCTAGATATGTGAGAAAAAATATTATTGCCAGTAAAAAAATTTACAAGGGTCAGAAATTTTCAAAAAATAATTTAACCACAAAAAGATCTAAACCTGGTATCCCTTCATCCGAGTGGGATAAAATTATAAACAAACGCGCTAGATATAACTTTCAAAAAGATCAAATTATAAAGATATAGTTAATGAGAAAAATTTCTTTAGTATCAAGTTCTCGTGCTGATTTCGGTATCTTAAAAAACTTGATAAAAAAAATACAAAAAGACAAAAGAATTAATTTAAATTTTTATGTAACGGGATCACATTTAAATCAAAAATTTGGAAATACAGTAAAAGAAATTGACAAAGCAAAAATAAAAATTAAAAAAAAGATTCCCGTAAAATTCAAAGCAGGTAAAGATATAAATGTTGCAAAAATTATTAGTCAAACAATAAGTAATTTTAGTAATGAATTCAAAAAAAATAGGCCAGAAATATTAATTTTACTTGGAGATAGATATGAAATATTTTCCGTTGCAGTGGCCGCTATGTGTCATCAGATACCTATTGCACATATTCATGGTGGTGAAATTACACAGGGCGTAATAGATGAAGCAATAAGACATTCTATAACTAAAATGTCTCATATACACTTAGTTTCAACAAAAAAATATTATGAAAGAGTTAGACAGCTAGGTGAGAGCAAAAAATTTATTTTTAACGTTGGTTCTCTTGGTGTTGAAAACATAAAAAAAATGGAATTTAGATCTTTGGCTCAAATTAAGAAAAAATTTAAGATAACTCAAAAAGGTTTTTTTGTTATTACTTTACATCCAGAAACTCTAAAACCAAATTATACTAAAAAAAATATTGCAATCTTACTCGAATCATTAAAAAAATTTAAAAAGAAAGATTTAATCTTTACTTTACCAGGAGCAGACTCTAATTATAAAAATATACATAAAGAAGTAATAAATTTTTGTAAAAAAAATAAAAACGCCAAAAATTTTAAATCTCTTGGCCAAACAGATTATTTAAATTTATGTAAATTCGCAGATTGTGTAATAGGTAATTCTTCCAGCGGCATTATAGAAATTCCATCTTTACGAGTTCCAAGTTTAGATATAGGGGAAAGACAATTGGGTCGCGTAAGAGCAAAAACAGTAATTCATTCTTCGTTTAAAAAACAAAGTATAGTAAATTCGATTAATAAAAGTTTAAATTTAAAAAAAAAGATACTTAGAAAAAAGACTAAAATTAAAAATCCATATGAAAAATTTGGAACGTCGGATAAAATCATAAATATTCTGAAATCAATTAATCTAAAAAATATTATTCATAAAAGTTTTTTAGATAATTAATAATTTGCAATCATGGAAATAAAAAAATTTAGTCATAATATTTTATCTGAAAATACAAAAATTATTAAAGCATTAAAAATATTAAATCAGACAGAAATTAAAATTATTTTCATTTTGAATAAAAAAAAGGAATTAACAGGTTCAATTACAGATGGGGATTTAAGGAGAGCTTTTTTAAAAGGATATCATACGAGCAATAAAGTCACCGATGCGATGAAAAAAAATCCAAAATTTATTTTAGAAAATCAAATTAATAATGAAAAATTAATAGAAAAATATTTCTTTAAACTAGGTATCGATCAACTACCAGTAGTAAATAATCAAAAAAAATTAAAAAGAATTTTATTAAGTTCTGAATTAAAACATTTAAAACAATATCAACAAAATGCATTTGTAATCATGGCAGGCGGATTTGGTAAACGTTTAAGACCTTTAACTAATCGCATCCCAAAACCTATGATTAAAGTTGGAAATAAAGCAATTTTACAACATATTATTGAAAGTGCAGCATCGGTTGGTTTCTATAATTTTTATCTGTCTGTAAATTATCTAAAAAACAAAATTCAAAATCACTTCGAAGATGGTAGAAAATTCGGTGTAAAGATATCTTACATTAAAGAGAGCAAACCTTTAGGAACAGCAGGATCTTTATCTTTATTAAAAACAAAAGATAATTTGCCGATAATAGTAGTTAATGGAGATACTATTACCGAGGTAAATTTTAAAAATTTAATTAATTATCATAAAAAAAATAAGTCCCAGTTTACAATTGTTACAAACTTGGAAAGAAAAAAAAGACAAATCGGGGTTATAGAAACAAAATCAAATAAAGTGATAGATATAATTGAAAAACCAGTGGTTATGACAAAAATCAATACTGGAATTTATGTAATGAATAAAGAAATTTTAAAACTTATAAAAAAAAATCATTTTTTAAATATGACTGATTTAATTAAAAAAATTATTAAAAATAAGAAAAGAATAATTAGCTTTCCTATTTATGAAAATTGGGATGATGTAGGAACGAAAAAAAATTTATACAAACTTCAAAAAAAAAACAGTGTTAAGTCTTTTAATTAATATCTTTCACATACTTAATACAAAGCAAAGATTAAGAATATTTTACGTTGCCTCAGCAGGAATATTAACTGGTTTATTAGAGATGTTAAGTATAGCACTTTTTATTCCACTGGTAGGATTAATAATTGATAAGAATTATTTAGAAAGATTTGAATTTTTACAAATCTATATTCTGAAATTAAATGAATACACAAATTTGGATATATTTTATATTTTGATCTTCATTTTGGTAATAATTTTCATTGTTAAAAATATAATTATTTTAGGATTAAATTATTATTCTGATAAAAGCGCTTACGACACAAGAAAAGAAATCGGAAACAAAATTATGCAAAATTACTTACAAAGTAATTATGAGTTTTATTTAATAAAAGACTCCTCATTAATTTTCTATATGCTTACAGAAGGGGTTGCAAGTTTTGGCCACATGCTTTTATCTTTAATGAGATTATTTACGAACATATTAATTACAATTTTCATTTTTATTTTCATACTTTATCATTATCCTGATCAATTAATTTTACTCTCTCTTTCTGCATTTCTTGGTGGTGGCTTGTATTATTTTTTCACAAAAAATTTTATGGGCGCTTTTGGTAAAAGAAGAGTTTTAGCAGAAAATAAATACTATAAAAATTTACGAGAAAGTCTTGATTTTTTAAAAGAAATCAAGATTTACAATAAAGAAAATTTATTCGGTAAGCTTCATATGTCTAATAATAAAGAAATTATTAGAAATAGTATTATTTGGTCTTTTGTTAGAGGAGTTCCAAAAGTGTGGTTTGAGCTCGTAGCAGTTTTTAGTTTGTTTATTGTTCTATCTTTCAATTACATGAACGCACTTGACACTCAAGAAATTATTATATCTTTAAGTGTAATGATCTATGCTATCGCAAGAACTTTACCATCTGTAAATACTATAATTGCTTCTTTACAAACTTTGAAATTTTCTGAATATTTATTCAACCAAATAAAGGATTTAAGAGATCTTAACTTAAAAAAATCAAATTATAATAATTTTAAGCAAGAAAATTTTGAAAAGTTTAGTAGTTTAGAAATTCAAGACCTTTCTTTTTCTTATCCAAATAGAGATGCTGTTTTAAAAAATCTTAATTTCAAGATGACTAAGGGAGAAATAATAGGAATTGTTGGTGAGAGCGGAAGTGGAAAATCTACACTACTAAACTTAATTATTGGTTTATTTAAAATGCAAAAAGGTAAATATTTTATCAACCAAAAGCTAGTTTCAGATATCAGAACAGCCAAATCGAATTTATTTGGATATATACCTCAAAAAATTAATCTTTTAGACGATAATATAAAAAATAATATTGCTTTAGAAATAGATAAGATTGATCAAAAAGCACTAGATGAAAGTATAAGTAGATCAGAATTAAAAAACTTAATTTCTCAATTAGCAGACAAAGAAAATACAAAAGTTGGTGAAAAGGGATCAAATTTATCTGGTGGTCAAGCGCAAAGAATTGCAATAGCAAGAGCTTTATACCAAAATCCGGAAATTTTAATTATGGATGAAGCCACAAATTCGTTAGACACAGAATTGGAAAAAAATATCTTAAAAACTCTGAAAAAACTTGATAAATCGTTACTTATGGTTTCTCATAATTTGGAAACATTAGAAATTTGTGACAGAATTTATAGACTAGATAATAAGACATTGAAAATAATTTCATGACTAATATTCAAAACATTGTAAGTGAATTAAAAGAAAAAGGAATTACTTCAAACTTAAATTGGTTATCAAGTGATGAGATTTCGTTTATAAAAAATCATACCCTTAAACTTAATAAAAAAAAGGGAGATAAACAGAGCCATTTACCTATTTCCAATTTTTCTTTTTTCTTAAAATTAGCCAAAATTCAATTTAGAGATGTAGCATTAGGTTTATATCTAAAAAATTTATCAAAAAAATTACAATTGAACGAAATTTCAAATCAATATTTTAATGCAAAAAGCAAATTAGTGAATATGGATTTTTATGTAAGTAAAAAAAGTAACAGCCCAGTGTTAGACTGGCATGTCGACAAAGCTTACTCTGGTAGAAAAGATGTAAGCAATTTCGTTAAAGCTGAAGATTTCGGTCTAAAGTTTATTTTTTATTTAACAGATGTAACTTTCGACAATGGATGCTTAAAATATATTCCGTTCAGCAATAAAATAGCTTTTGCACTTAAAAAGGGAATTTTTAATAAAGAAATACAATATTCACCTTATTGGAAAGTTTCTGATTTTTCAAATTTAGTTAAGTTGAATGAAAATATTGTTCTTAAGTATGTTGATAAGGAAAGTCTTCATAAATTTTATGAGTTTGTGGAAAAATTAGGTCATACGCAATTTCAAAAAAAATTTTCTCATGAAATACAAAGGGGCGGAGCAGTTATTTTTGACGAGTCAGGTGTTCATAAAGGTACTGAGCCAAAATACAATGACAGATTAATTTTTAGATATATTTTTAAAAAAGATGGAATTTAAGGTTATAAATAATTTTTTAAGTAAATCAGAGTGTTCAGATTTAGTAAGTGATGGAAAAAAATTTTCTCATCTAGGTCCATATTCAAAAATAAACACTAATAGAAATTCTCTTAACTCAAGTAGTCTGTCTTTCATGGAATTATGTAAAAATTCGAAGTGTTGGAATGAGTTGTCAGAAAAATTACAATCACAATTTTTCTTTGATGAGTGTTTTGAAAAATTAAAAATTGAAAAAACAAAATATAAAATAAAAAAATTTTATAACAGAAGAAGAAATTCAAAAACAATAAACTTTTTTAAAAAAATTGGATTAAGTCAAGTACAATCAATAAGAACATTTAGTTTAATGAAATACATCCTCTTAAGATTTTTTTTAAATATTGAAAAAAAAATTAAATTCAATTTTATCACATCATTGTTTAAAAAACCTATAGAGCTTTTGTATGACTACTCAGTAGCTGGCAAAGGTTATTCAAGGGAAATCCACAGAGATAGTGATAGTAGATTAGTAGTATTCTTAATTTATTTAAACAAACTAGAGAATAAAGCTGAAACAGGTGGACAGTTAGAAATTTACAAAAATAAGAATAAACTTGATAGAAGTGCACAACCTAATAGAGATAATTGTGAATTAGTTGAAAGTATTGAACCAGAGATAGGTAAGCTAATTATTTTTCAAAACACAGATGAGAGTTTTCATGCTGTAAAAAAAATAGAAGATAGTAATACAGAAAGACATTTTATTTATGGAGCTTACACTCTACTCAGTGGGAAAAATCCATTTATTAAAAAAAGCACAAAATTAAAAACTGATTTTAATTTTTACGAATAAATATTTTCATAACCACCATGGGTAGCTTGTTCTCCTCGATAAATAAATTTAAAAAAAGGACTGCAATTATTGACAATAAGCAAAATGTTCATACTTATGAAAATCTCTTATCAGACGCACAGAAATTTAAAAAGTTTTTTAAGAAAAAAAATTTAATTCTAGTTGTAGCTGATAATACTTATGAGTTTATTGTTTTTTATGTAGCTGCTTTGCTGAATAACCAGACTTTAATTATTTTAAATTCTGATATTACAAATGAAGATGTAAAAATTTTAGTAAAAAGTTATTACCCAAAATTTATTTTTTGCAATAAAGAATATAAAAGAATTAAAAATTTTAATAAAATTTATGATTTTGATGATTTTTCTTTATACAATTCTAAGAATTTGAAAATTAAATACCCAATCAATAAAAACTTAAGTATTTTAATTTCTACATCTGGGACTAGCGGCAGGAATAAATATGTAAAATTAAGCAACGAAAACATCATGCAAAACACAAATTCTATTATAAAAATGCTAAAAATATCAAAAGAAGACAAGATTATAACAACAATGTCCCCAAGTTATTCTTATGCATTATCTATTATAAATACTAATTTAGTGAGTGGTGCTCAAATAATTTTAAACAATTATTCTTTAATAGATAAAAATTTTTGGATTATATACAATAAGCATCAACCAAATAATTTTAACGGAGTTCCCTATATTTATGAAATTTTAGAAAAAATAGGACTGAATAGATTAAATTTCAAAAAACTCAAATATTTAACCCAAGCAGGCGGAGCATTAAGCGAAGATATTAAAAAAAAAATAATTAAATTATGTGATAAGCACAAAACAAAATTTTTTATAATGTACGGGCAAGCAGAAGCAGCACCAAGAATTTCTATATTACCTCACAATTTATTAAAAAAAAACTTATCAAGTGTTGGACTCCCCGTTTTAGGAGGAAAAGTTTGGATTGAGGATAAAGTTTTTAATAAAGAGTCAAAATTGTACGAAGGTGAGCTTGTATACAAAGGGAAAAATGTTTTTATGGGATATTCGTCATCTTTTAAAGATTTAAAAAAAGATGAACCAAAAAATAACTTACTTAAAACTGGTGATATTGGATATGTGGATAAAAAAAAACTTATTTTTATAACTGGAAGAAAAAAAAGAATAGTAAAAATTTTTGGAATTAGAATTTCCTTGGATCAACTAGATCAAGAGCTAAAAAAAAAAAAATTTAACTGCACTTGTTCAGGAGACGACAAAAAAATAATAGTAAATTTTGAAAGTATAAAAAATATTGATATTCAAAAATTTCATAATTTTTTTTAGGATTATAATTTTGATTGTCACAAATTTTTTTGTATGAAATGCATTTTTTATAGTGG
>MDTB01027971.1_pt1 | contig 26492 bp, 19 predicted proteins | sample 811161 | NCBI WGS metagenome assembly MDTB01 (sample SAMN05326650, study PRJNA326480) | marine metagenome | isolation source: seawater | place: Mediterranean Sea | collected 2009 | reverse complement strand
TTTAATAAAAAAAGGCAAAGAGTTAGGTGGCCAGATAATTACATCTATTTTTATAAACCCACTTCAATTTAATAATAAAAAAGATCTAGATAATTATCCAAAAACACTCAATTCTGACATTCAATTTTTAAAAAGAAGTGGATGCAATTATTTATATTTGCCTGATGATAAATCATTATTAAATAATATAGAAAAAGTTAAAGCTTCTAAGAAATCAAAAAAACTATGTGGAATAAATAGACCAGGACACTTTGATGGTGTAGTAACGATTTTAAATAGATTTTTTAATCAAATTAATCCTGATATTGTCATCTTTGGTAAAAAAGATTATCAACAATACCTTATAGTTAAGGATCTTATTAATGATAAAAAGTTCAATATCAGGCTCATTGGGTCTGAAACTATAAGAGATAAAAATGGTTTAGCTTTATCATCAAGAAACAATTTATTATCAAATGAACAAAAAACAATTGCATCAGAGCTATATAAAACTCTTAAGGATATAAATAAGAAAAAGAAATCATTATCTAGAGATCTTTTAGATAAAAAAATAGATGATCTTTCTTCTTTAGGTTTTGAAGTAGATTATCTTACTTTGTGCAATGCAGAAACCTTAGAAGATTCTTATGAAATAGGCACAAATAACTTATTATGCGCAATAGCAGCAACTATTAGCGGTATCAGATTAATAGATAATATAATTTTAGATAAACTTTCATAATACCTAACATTTATTTATACTGCATTACCTATGGATAAGACATTACTAAAATCTAAGCTTCATCGTATTAATGTTACGCAAGTAGAATTAGACTATGAAGGTTCTTGCGCCATCGATAAAGATTTCATTGACTGCGCTGGAATGCAAGAATATGAAAAAATTGATATATATAACGTAACTAACGGTGAAAGATTTTCAACATATCTAATATTTGCTGAATCTGGTTCAAAAACACTATCAGTAAATGGTGCAGCAGCACATAAGGTGAATATTGATGATGTTGTAATAATTTGTACTTATGGACAATATACTGAAGAAGAGTCTAAGAGACATACACCAATACTAGTATATTTTGATAAAGAAAATAATATCACTGATATAAAGAACTCTATACCAGAGCAGAAACTTAAGACTGTTTAAGTTTTACAATACGAAATAAGTATCACCAATAATAAAACCACACATAAAAAAGGTTAGTGCCCAAAGTGGTTCTGATTTACAAAATTCGTAAACACTTTTAAGATAATCATACATAAAATCCTCACATATATTTTTTATATAGCAATTCTCGTGCCAATATTTAATAATTTTCTAATGATGGCGCGCCCGGAGAGATTCGAACTCCCGACCTCTTGGTTCGTAGCCAAGCACTCTAATCCAACTGAGCTACGGGCGCGATTCGCGATGATCTAGAAAAACACTATAAATGAATAAAGGTTTTAAGCCAAGATATAAAGCTTTTTTGATTGTGATTCATAACAAAAAATATATTGATTAATAATATACTGTAATTTCTATTACTTACTGTTGATTGAATATGATTTTAAAATGAGCAATTATGGTTGAACATGACTATTTATGATGGTATAAATATAATTGTAATAATTTTATAACGGGGAGATTTATATGTATTTTATTAACAAATTATTAAAGGAACGGTTTTTCTTTAACCTTGCTTTAATATTGCCAATATTTATGTTTTCAATTTTAACTATTGGTCAAGAAGATGAGGAAGATTCAGTAGAAGAAGTAATAGTAACTGGCTATAAAGCAAGTTTGGAATCAGCCAAGGATGTCAAAAAGAATGCTGATAGAATAGTTGATTCAATTGTAGCCTTGGATGTTGGTAAACTTCCAGATTCTAATGTTGCTGAAGCTCTTCAACGTGTTACTGGTATACAAATCGAAAGAGCAAGAGGTGAGGGATCTCGTGTTGCGATCAGAGGACTTAGTGCTGATTTAAACAGAGCTGAAATAAATGGTATGGCATTTGCTGGAACTGGTACTAGTAGAGAGGCAGATTTTAGAAATGTTCCATCAGACTTTATCTCAAGAATTGATGTAATAAAATCTCCAACAGCAAGTATGACTGATGGTGCAATGGGTGGTTGGATTAATATAGTTACTAGACGCCCATTTGATAATGAAGGAAGACAAATTCTAGGTTCAGTCAAAATGCGAGGAGGACCTGGCATCGATACTGATATTTCCGATGAATACTCTCCTGAAACTAGTTTTTATGTGAGCAATACTTTTAGTGACCAGTTTGGCGCGTCTTTTACATATCATAACGTTCAGCATGATAGTAGGGCAGATATACTCGAGGACTTATTTAACTCTTATTATGATGTTGATGGAGATGGAGACAGTGAATACTTTCCTCATTTACCTCGTTATTTCCAAAGTATATATACAGAAGCTCGAGATGCATACACTGGGTCTCTTCAATTTAGACCAAGTGATGATTTGGAGTTAATTTTGGATGTAACTCATAGTGAAAGAGATACTGAAGTAAGCAATTATGTAAATAATTTTATAAATTGGATTGCTCCTCCAACTAATATAACTGAAGTAAATGATACTGTCATGGCTTTCGATGTTGCCGCTGCTTGGTTTCAAACACTTTCGTCTGAATTTGATGAATTTAGAGAAACAGATACAGTTTCGTTAACTTCAACATGGGATGTTTCTGAAGATGTAACTGTAAGTGGTCTATTTGGTTCATCATCGGGCACATATGATAATCCATTGTTTAATGCAGTACCAATGAATCCAAGTGTTGGAGCCACAAGTTTTAGTACTGTTGGTAAGGATAATATTTGGGTATCAAATTATGATTATGATTCAGCCCAGGATGCTAGCACTCTTCCATGGTTTCTGATGACTCATTCACAGCAGCTAATTGAACAAGATGAAACTCTTGCACAACTTGATGTTGAATATATAGTTGATAGTGGTCCAATATCATCCATAGTATTTGGTATACAGAATAGAAGTACATCGTTTGATAGTATTGGTGTTGAGCTTCCAAGAAACTTTTTTGGACTTGATGCTGCAAGAGCTTTTGTTGGAAATGATGCAGTTTATGATGCTTTCCTAGCAAATGTTATGGTTCAAATTCCAGGTAGTTTTGGAGATCAATATGATTCACTTCCAGGAGTTCCTTCATATTTTTATGTTCCAGACACTGATTTAACAACTAGTACATTCTATACAGCTGAGGAATTAGCTAATCTTAGAAATTATGATGAATCAGTTCTTACATACGGTAAGGTATGGGATATTGAAGAATCAATAACTGCAGCTTATATACAGATGAATATTGATTCAACTTTTAACGGTTTACCATTAACAGGTAATTTTGGAATAAGATATGTAAAAACTGATACTGATACCAGTGGATACGGTAATGCTGATGTTAATGATCCAGTCTCATTTAAAGGTAATTACTCAGATGTATTACCTGCTCTTAATCTAAAATTAGATATTAGTGATGAATTAGTAGCAAGGATTGCAGCTTCTAGTGTAATTTCAAGGCCAACCATTACTGATTTGGTTCCAAGACTTACATATAATTCTGTTCAATTAGAAGCATCTGGTGGTAACCCTGACCTAGATCCGTTTAGAGCAGATCAACTAGACGTTATTTTTGAATTCTATCCTTCAGAAGATACTTCCTATGCTGTTGGTATTTTTTATAAAGATGTTGAATCATTTGTAGAGAATCAACAAGTTGCTAGAGATCTATTTGGTGATGGCCAAATTTATAGATTTTCAACTCCAGTTAATGGAGATGGAGCTAAAATAAAAGGTCTTGAGCTAGCTGCAAGTCATTATTTTTCAAACTTTGATGGACTTGGTATATCAGGTAATTATACTTATGTAGATAGCACATCAATGTCTGTAAGTCAGGTTACTGGTAAAAATCTTCCGTTTATTGGTTTATCTGAAACCAGTTATAACTTAGCTATTTTTTATGAGCAAGGTAGCCTCAGTTCCAGATTAGCATACAATTATCGTGATGATAGGCTCCTAACAAGTACGGGTTCTGGGGTATTTCCTACAGTAACACCAGTCTTTATCGAAGAATATGCATCTTTAGATGGAAGTGTCAGCTACTCTTTTGATGTTCAAGGTGTTCCTGTATCAGTATTTTTATCTGCTACAAACTTAACTGATGAATACGAACGTCAAATTGGTGAGGGCGGAAATAATAGAAATGTTGGAACAATAGCATGGGGACCTACCTATGAATTAGGTTTTAGAGTATCTTTTTAAAAATTTACTCTTAATTTTATTATATGAAGTTGCCCGTTTTGAGCGGGCTTCTTCATGTTTGAACCAATCAATTATAACTACTTAGACTAAAATTTTTTCAGGAAACAGTCATAAATGTTAAATCAACCATCTTCAGACTTTTTACCAGTTTCTCCAAATAAACTTCAATCAGGGAAAAAGTTTGCAGCAAATTATGCAGGTGAACATGTTGCAGGCACAGAGTTTGTTATTGGTGCTTTATTTGTATCATGGGGAGTATCAACTTACGATATAGTTGTTGGTTTATTGATAGGTAATTTTTTAGCTGTATTGTCATGGGCTCTTGTTACAGCACCTATAGCAACTGATACTCGTTTAACTCTTTATTCCTATTTAGAAAAAATTGCTGGCCGAGGAACTATTAAATTATATAGTATTGTAAATTGTATTTTATTTTCAATATTAGCAGGAGCAATGATCACAGTTTCAGCATCTGCAATTCGAATTCCATTTGGCATACCTCCACAAGTTGAATGGTATCCAACTAGTGGAGCATTCATCTTAGTTGCTTTGGCAGTTGGTGCAACTGTTGTATTCGTTGCAGTTAAAGGATTTAGAGGTGTGGCTCGTTTTGCAGAGATTTGTGCACCATGGATGATCTTAATGTTTATTGTTGGAGCATTGTCTATGTTGCCTGTTCTTGTAGCAGCATCTCAGGGTATAGAAACTATAGTATCTTTTTCAGATTTTATGTTTGTTGCTAATGAACATATCTGGGTATATAGAGAATCTGAGTTTGGATTTTGGCATGTTGCTGCTTTTGCTTGGATTTGTAATTTAAGTATGCATGGGGCTATGGGTGATATGACATTATTGCGCTATGCAAGAAAGACAAGTTATGGTTATTTTTCTGCTTTTGGAATGTTTATTGGTCACTATGTTGCTTGGATTTGTGCAGGGATCATGGGTGCAGGAGCTGCAATGCTTCTAAATACGAACATAACACAGCTTGATGCAGGTGGAGTGGCATTCCAATCGCTTGGTGTTGCAGGAATTATTGCTGTTGTAATTGCAGGATGGACAACTTCAAATCCTACGATTTATAGAGCTGGGCTTGCTTTTCAATCACTGTATCCAAACTTAAGTAGAGAGAAAGCCACAATGATTGTTGGGATTGTTACTACAATAATTGCATGCTTTCCATTTGTATTTACAAAATTGATTGATTTTGTTGGATTCATGGGTATTTTACTAGCTCCAGTTGGAGCAATAATTGTAACTGAGCATTGGCTTTTTGCTAAATTTGGGTTGACCCGATATTGGTCAAAATATAAAGGTAATTCAACTAATTATGCTGCGTTATTGACATGGATTGTATCTATGATCTTGGCTTTATATTTAGAACGTACAGGAACCATTCATTTATTCTTTTTGTTAATACCAATATGGATTTTTGCAACCTTAATGTATATATTTCTTGCAAGACAACTTGGAGCTAATGAAAAATATATTCAAGCAATTGATCTCGAAGAAATAGAACTAAATCGTAAGTTAAATGAATCAAAATATTTGAGAGAAAATAATTATTCATCCGTTAAAAATAATAAATTTAAACAAATAAAAATTTCATCAAGACTATTTCGAATTGTTTCATATTCATCATTATTAATTTGTGGTTCTTTAGGTATTTTTGCTTATAGCGGTAGTGATATAAATCAATTTAAATCAATGTTACTTTTCTTTACAGTAATCTATTTTGTTTCAGCTATTATTTGGGCAAGAGAAAAACAAAAAATATATAAATATGGAGTTGAAGAGATATGAAAATTTTTTTTAAGTATTTTTATTATAAAAAATTATTTCTGATAAATTGTTCAGTTTTAATTTTAATTTTTGCATGTCAACCAAATGTTGAAAAACTTCATTCAACAGAATTAATTGATGAACCAAATCATCTTGCTAAAAATTTTCTTAATCCTCCTGAAAGCACTAAACCTGGAGTTTATTGGTATTTTATGGATGGAAATCAAAATCGTGATGAAATGACTTCTGATCTCGAAGCTATGGCAAGTGTAGGTATTGGAAAGGTCGTATTCCTTGAAGTAAATATTGGAGTTCCAAGAGGGCCAGTTAATTTTATGAGTGATCAATGGCAAGATAACTTTGTTCATGCTGTAAAAACAACAAAACGACTTGGCATGGAATTAATACTTGGTACTGGTCCTGGTTGGGCAGGCAGTGGTGGACCTTGGGTAAAACCTGAAGATTCTATGCAACATTTAGTTGGATCTACCACAGAAGTTTCAGGTCCAATAAAATTTAAGGATAAACTTGGTGTGCCAAAACCACCAAAACCTAATTATTTTGCCGGTATGAGTAAACAATGGGAAAAAGTTCGTGAAGAATGGTATCAAGATGTTTCTGTTCTTGCATTTCCAACTCCGAAAGATATTAAAATTATCGACCAAATTGACCTTAAGAGCTTAAAAGAGACTCAACCTTACTCTATATGGAAGCATGTTCCTCGTTATGTAAAATCAGAGGCAACTTATAAAAAACTAAGTAAGGAGAGTGTTATCAACTTCAACGAGATTATTGATATAACAGATAACATGAATAATGATGGAACTTTAGAATGGGATGTTCCTAAGGGTAATTGGACTATAATGCGTTTTGTCTCAAGAACAACTGGTCAGACAACAAGACCAGCTCCAACACCAGGCCATGGTTATGAAACTGATAAATTTAATCCAAAGTCATTTGAAAAACATTGGGAGAATTTTCAGCAAAAATTATTAGATCGAATAGGCACAAGAGAATCAGGAAGTAGTTGGACACGCATTCATTTAGACAGCTGGGAAATGAGCTCTCAAAATTGGTCACAACAATTTCAAGAAGAATTTATTCAAAGAAGGGGTTATGATCCGAAGCCTTTTTACCCCGCATATAGTGGAATGGTTGTTGGCAGTCTAGAACAAACTGAAAGGTTTCTTTGGGACTTACGTAAAACATCGCAAGAATTAGTTATTGACAATTATGTAAATGTTATTAAGGCAAAGTCGCATGAACATAATATGAAATATTCAAATCAACCTTATGATATGAATCCAGCTGGTAATCTCGATTTAGGATCTGTAGCAGATATACCAAGTTGTGAATTTTGGGATTATCGAAATAGTAATTTGGTTGATAGTCTTTACAGTTGTATTGAAGCAACAAGCATTGCACACACTATGGGAAAGTCAGAAGTACCAGTAGAGGCATTCACTTCAGTTATACCTAACCGTTTTCATGCATATCCAGGTCAAATGAAGAATCAGACAGATTGGGCTTTGGCATTTGGCGTTACTAACTTTATTTTTCATACATTTCAACATCAACCTTTAGGAGATCAGGCATTACCAGGCATGGCTATGGGACCACATGGATCAAATTGGCACCGTCACCAGAATTGGTGGGATATGCTTCCTGCATATCATAGTTATATAAGCCGTGCATCTTTCATGCTACAACAAGGTGTAACAGTTTCAGATATTTTATACCTCACTCCAGAAGGAGTGCCTCACATATTTTGGCCCCCAGAGGATGCTATGTCTGGTAATGGATTATTAAAAGATAAAAGGGGTTATGGATTTGATGCTGCATCACCTCGCATTCTTATTGACCGAGCTACTGTAGAAGATGGTCATATTGTCTTTAAGGATGCTTCACGCTACAAAATTATGGTTTTACCTAAAAGTGATACTATGACACCAGAAACTCTTCAGAAGATAATAAAGTTTGTTGAAAATGGTGCAATCATTATAGGAAATCCTCCATTCAAATCACCTAGCTTGGTTGATTATCCCAATAGTGATAAAAAAGTAGTTGAGCTTTCAACTAAGCTTTGGGGTGGTCTTGATATACCATTATCCTTAACAAAGAGAACTTACGGTCAGGGAAGTATTTACTGGGGCCAAAATATATATGAAAAAGATGAAAATGAAGAGGAATTTTATCCATCTTACTTTAATACAGCTAATCTGCTAAGAGAAATTGGTATTGAAGAAGATCTTTCAGTAGATGGAGGGCCTGTTCGATTTACACATCGAAAAACATCAGATCAAGATATTTATTTTGTAGCTAATACTTCAGATAAAGCTATAGATGTAAAAGCAAAATTTCGTGTAACTAATTTATCACCCGAATTATGGCATCCAGAAACTGGTGAAAGAAGAAATCTTCCAGAATTTAATGATAATGGAAAAAATATAACCATACCACTTAAGTTTGAGCCAAATGAAAGCTATTTTGTTGTCTTTGAAAAAGCTAAAACAAATATGCCATCTTACAATATTAACTTTCCAACTTATAAAACTCTAAAAACTATTAATGGTCCTTGGTCTGTAACTTTTGATCCTAAACGTGGCGGCCCTAACCAAATTAGTTTTAATACTCTTCTTGACTGGAAAGATCATCCTGAAAAAGGAGTAAAATACTACTCTGGAACAGCAACTTACAAAAAGACTTTTGATTTACCAATTCAAGCTGATCCTAATGGTAACTATATGATTGAACTCGGCGAGGTTTATGAGATGGCTAATGTAAATCTTAATGGTCATGATTTAGGTATTGTTTGGACTTCTCCATGGAGAATTTCAGCAGGAAATATTCTTAAAGATAAAGGAAATGTTTTGATTGTCGAGGTTGCAAATTCTTGGGAAAATCGTCTTATAGGTGATTCTTTTGATGAAGACAAAGATGTGCGAACTTTGAAATGGTCTTCAGGTCTTCTTGAAGGTAAAGATTACAAGTCAGGTCGCTATACATTTACAACATATTTAAATGAAGCATCTGATTTTGGTGACATTAAACAAGAACCATATGAACTTCAGCCATCTGGTTTAATTGGTCCTGTAAAAATACTAAAAGTAAATGAGGATATTGAATAATGAAAGGATTTCTTTATTTTTTAATTATTGTTTTCTTATCTTCTTGTAATAATTTATCAATCGAACAATCTAATAAATATTCTGAAATAGAATTAACAGAATTAACAGAATTAAAGCAATCAATGCAAACTAATTTAGGGACTAAAAAAATTAATAGTGAATTTGGTTTTACCATAAATAAAACTAACGAATGGAAGCAAGTTGGAGATAAATTAATTACAAATTTTCAAAATATGTATAACTTGCACATAAACTATGAGCCAGAGGACAGTGATTATCCATATAAAGGTTGGTTTTTTGGTTGGGTAAAAGATCAATGCAATCCAGGTTATGAGGGTTGCGATGCTATTTATGCAGCTAAGTCAAAATCTCTTACTGGACCTTGGTTAATCTATAGCGGAGATAAAAATGATGGGTCACCAAAATGGACAACTCATGAATCTATAGAAAAGTGGGTCCCAGTAATAGCTGGTGGGCCAACAAACTATGATAATTGGCATAATGGAGATCCTTCAGTAGTTAAATATAAAGATATTTACTATATGGCTTACAGCGCTACTGGTTTTAACAAAGATGGCATTCCATATGGCCAGCCAAATGATAATGACAGTGACATAAGCGTTGTTATGGGTGCAATATCTAATGATGGTTTGAATTGGACAAAATCTGACAAACCAATTTTAATTTATAAACCACAATGGGGACAGCCACCAATGAAAAAGGATGGATATATGCATGAATTTGGTTCATATCACCGACCTTCCTTAATGGTTGAAGATAACAAATTTAAATTATGGATTGACGCCTATGAAAAAAATAGTTTTAACATGTTATATGCAGAAAACAATTCAAATTTTATGGCAAGTGATAATTGGAAAATTCTTCGTGGAATGGGCAATTCAGCATTAATTAATTTTCCAAATCCTGATATTATTAAGGTTGAAGATCTTTACTTAGCATTTGGCGATCCAGTCCATGCAGAGGCGCCAGAAGAAGGCTGGGGGAAAAGAAAAATTACTTGGGCTGTATCTTTAAATGGACTTGACTGGAAGTCAGTCGGATACATGGATACTGATGCAGGATGGCAGGGTATTTTTGTGCCAGAAGCTCTTGTAGCAAAAGATGGAGATAAATATGTTATTAATCTTACATATGGAACAATGATTAAAGACCATTTTCATCAAGATAGCATAAGAATGAAGCGCTGGATTTTAGGCCAAGATGAATTAGAGGAATTAAAAAAATATGCATATATTAAATAAGCAATGGATTCATTAATTTTAGCAGAATCATCACCTTTTTTTGGAGTAATGCTTCATGCTATTGGTGGTTTGGCTGCTGCTAGTTTTTATATTCCATTCAGTAAAGTTATAGGTTGGTCTTGGGAAACTTTTTGGATTATTGGTGGAGTTTTTAGTTGGATAATTGCGCCGTGGGCACTTGCTGTGATCATAGTACCGCAAACTATAGAAGTATTGTCACAAGCAGAGTTAAGTTCCATTCTTTGGACTTTTTTCTTTGGGATGTTATGGGGTGTTGGCGGTCTTACATTCGGATTAACCCTCCGTTATCTAGGAATTGGTTTGGGATATCCTTTAGTTCTTGGAATCAGTGCTGTTCTTGGTACGTTAGTACCTCCATTATTTAGTGGAGAGCTACTAAATATTATTCAAACAATTTCAGGTCAGGTTTTGATATTTGGTGTTTTTATTTGTTTGTGTGGTATTGTGCTAAGTGGTAAATCTGGTATCAGGAAACAAAAAGAATTATCAGATAATGAAGAAAATCTCCATTCAGGAGAGTTTGGATACCTTAGAGGAGCTTTAATAGCTTTATTTTCAGGTGTTATGAGTTCGTTTATGGCTTATGCTTTTGTAGCAGGTGAGCCAATTGCAAAATTAGCAATTGAAGTAGGAGCTCCTCCGTTATGGCAAAATTTACCAATTTTAATTATTGTTTTTTTTGGCGGTTTTATTGTTAATTTAATATGGTGCACAATTTTATCTCTTAAAAATAATACTTGGAGAGAATTTCTAGGGAGTATAAAAACTAAAGAAGGTGCTACAGTATCTCTTAGCTCATCCACACTCATAATTAATTTAATCTTTTGTGCTATTGCAGGGACTACTTGGTATTTACAGTTTTTTTTCTATAGCATGGGCACTACTTTAATGGGTGAGTATGAATTTTCTAGTTGGAGTCTTCATATGGCAAGTATTATAATTTTTAGCACTTTTTGGGCGTTAGCTCTTCGTGAATGGATTGGTGTCAGCAGAAAAACATATAACTTGAATATTGCTGGATTGATTGTATTAATTCTTAGTATGATTGTAATCGGATGGGGTAATACACTTTCAACGAATGCTTTGGTAAACTGAAATTATGATTAAATTTATATATTATATTTTTATATTATGAATATTGGTCTTTTTTCAATAGGACTTGATACTTACTGGGACCAATTTGATGGCTTATTGAATAATCTTGAGAATTATCACAGCCAAATTAAGAAAAAATTATGTGATATGGATGTAAATGTCATTGATTTAGGTATGGTTGATAATACTGAAAAGGCACAAATTGCCGCAAAAGAGTTTAAGCAATCTGACGTAGAAATTATCTTTCTATTCGTCTCCACTTATGCATTGTCGTCCACTGTATTACCTGTTGTTCAAAAAGCTAAAGTTCCTATCGTAATATTAAATTTACAGCCAGTTGCCCAACTAGACTATAAAGCTTTTAATGAAGTTGGTGATAGAGGTAAGATGACAGGACTTTGGTTGGAACATTGTCAATCATGCTCACTGCCAGAATTAGCATCTGTATTTAATAGAGCAGGTGTAGATTATCAAATTGTATCAGGATACTTACAAGAGGATTATGTTTGGAAAGAAATCGGTGATTGGATTGATGCGGCAAAAGTGGCACGTGCCATGAGCACAAATCGAGTTGGAGTATTAGGAAATTACTATGGAGGAATGTTAGATGTATACAGTGACCTCACTCAACAATCAGCTGTATTTGGAAATCATTTTGAAATTCTTGAAATGTGTGAGTTATTTGAACTGAGAGAATCTGTTTCAAAACAAGAACTAAAAACTAAAATTAGCGAATTTAATGATAAATTTAATGTATCTGAAGAGTGTGATTATTTAGAGATAGAAAGGGCTGCCAAAACTTCTGTAGCTTTAGATAAGTTAATTCAAAAACATAAACTTGGTTCTTTAGCGTATTATTATGAAGGAACAGGTGAGTATGAAAATATTGTAACCTCACTTATAGCTGGAAATACTCTTTTAATTGGAAGGAATATTCCAAGTGCTGGTGAGTGCGAAATCAAAAATGTTCAAGCAATGAAAATAATGGATCTTTTTGGAGCAGGCGGTTCATTCTCCGAATTTTATTTATCTGATTATGTTGATGATGTTGTATATCTTGGACATGATGGACCTGCACATTATGCTATATCAGAAGGCAAGGTTTCACTTGTACCATTACCTGTTTATCATGGAAAACCAGGAAAAGGCCTATCAATTCAAATGACAGTTAAACATGGAGAAATAACCGTTCTCTCAGTTGTTCAACATAGAAATGGTAATATATCTCTTCAATTCGTTGAAGGTGAATCAGTTGAAGGTCCAGTACTTGCAATAGGCAATACTAATAGTAGGTATAAATTTCCTATGGGCGCAAGAAAATTTATGAACGAATGGTCAATTGGTGGACCCTCTCATCATTGTGCAATAGGGGTTGGTCACATAGGCAATAAACTAGAAAAATTTTGCAAAATTGTTGGAATTCAAAGTAATTGGCTTAAGTGATTTTAAGTTTTTGTTGATGAATATAAATAAAAAATTAAGTAATTGTTTGATTAGAAAAGCTTTTGTAATGTCAGTATCTCCAAATAAACATGAAGAATATAAGACTAGGCATAATGAAATTTGGCCAGATCTTGAGACAGCATTAAAGAATCATGGTGCATCAAAGTATTCTATATTCTTACATCCAGAATCAAGTCAACTTTTTGCATACGTTGAAATTGAGAGTGAGAACAAGTGGAATGATTTAGCTGAAACAGATATTTGCAAAAAATGGTGGAAATTTATGAGTGATATTATGCCATCAAATCCTGATTTCAGTCCTATAACAGAAGAATTAGATGAGGTTTTTAGGTTATCTTAATCCTCATCTCTTGCTTCGACGATAATTACTTCAATATCATTATCATTAAAAAGTTTTAAGTGTTCCTTACTAGCATTACTATCAGTAATTAAAATATCTACTTTTTCAAGTGGACAAAGTACAAAGTTGCTTCGATTTCCAAGTTTCGTACTATCAGCTAAAATTACAAGTTGATCGGCAAGTTGCATTAATTTTTGTTCTTGTCTTATAAGTAATAAATCAGATTCCATTACACCAAATTCACCAATACCAGGAGTTCCCAAAAACATTTTTGAGGTGTGATAATGTTCTAAATTGTCACGCTCAAAAGAGCTCAATATAAGGCTTTGTTTTCTATAAACTTCACCTCCCGGTAAACTAACTTGATTTTCACTATTTTCTACCAGAAAGTGAGCTAGCTCAAATGAGTTTGTAAGAACAGACAATCTTCGATCCTTAAGAAATTCACCCATCATAAATGTAGAGCTACCTCCATTTATAGTAATAGATTCGTTATCATTACAAAGATCAACAGCTTTTTGAGCAATTTTAAGTTTACTTCCGGATTGACGTTCACGATTTGCATAAAAAATTGAACCTTCAAGTGGTTTAATAAATGTGCTTCGTTTGGTTGTTGATTCGGCTCCACCTCTTATTTTTTTTAAACTTTCATCTAAGTTAAGTTTGTTTATATCTCTCCTAATAGTTGCTTCAGAGGCATTTAATTCACAACAAAACTCTTTTACAGTAATAAATTGTCTATCAATGAGCATATCTAACATTAGTAGTTGACGTTGTTTTTCTAGCATATATATATTTGAAGGAATTAGGTTTTCATGATTATGCCGTAATAGTGTCTAAAAAGCTTGTATTTATAGTAAATTTTATTTAATTTTTAGTTTATATTTTTTAATTTTTAATTAAATATGATTGAAAATGATTGTATATGAAAGTTATTAAAAATGTTATAATCTATCTTAAATAAATTTTAAAAATCACTAAGTTAAATACTTATCACTGGAATAACATATGGCTATAAAGCTTGAAAATAAATGGAATGACAAGTTAGCCTCAACGATGAACGAACCAGAGCTTCTTTTATATCGTTCTAATCTTTTAGGGTCGGATCTTAGAATTACCAATTTTGGAGGTGGAAATACTTCTGCTAAGATCGAAATGCCAGATCCTTTATCAGGAAAAAGTAAAAATGTGTTGTGGGTTAAAGGATCAGGTGGTGACCTTGGAAGTATGGGATTAGATGGCTTTTCCACCCTATATATGGACAAGTTAACTAGCATAAAAAAGTTATATAAAGGCTTAGAATATGAAGATGAAATGGTTTCTCTTTTACCTCACTGTACTTTTAATTTAAATCCAAGAGCAAGTAGTATCGATACATCACTGCATGCATATATTCCTAATAAACATGTAGATCATACACATCCTGATGTTTTAATAGCTATTGCATGTATGAAAAATAGCAAAAAGATGACTAAGAAAATTTTTGGTGGAGATTTGGGATGGATAGAATGGCAACGACCTGGTTTTGATTTAGGTTTAAAGCTTGAAGAAATTGCTAAATCTGACCCAAATTTAAAAGGAGTAGTATTAGGACAGCATGGTTTATTCACATGGGCAGACACATCTAAAGATTGTTATAATCTTACATTGTCCATAATCCAACAAGCTGCTGATTGGTTTGAAAATAATAAATCTAAAGAAGTATTCGGTGGCATTAAATTTAAAAAATCACTAAATAAGTCTGAAAGACGAAAAGTAGTATCTAAATTAATGCCGTATCTACGTGGCAAAATAACAACTGATCAAAATAAAATTGGTAACTTTATAGATGATCCTGATGTATTGCAATTTGTAAACTCTAATAAACTAAATGAGCTTTCTAAATTAGGTACTTCATGTCCTGATCATTTCCTCCGGACAAAAATATGTCCACTAGTACTTAATTTTAATCCTCAAGATGAATTAGATGAATCTATTATGTCTACAATTGATCAATTAGATAGTCAGGTAGAATCATATCGTAAATTTTATACGAAATACTACAACAGATGTAAGCATAAAAATACTCCTCCAATGCGAGATACAAATGCAGTTGTATATCTGATACCAGGCATAGGAATGATTACTTTTGCAAAAGATAAAAGTACTGCGCGTATTGCTGGCGAGTTTTATGTTAATGCCATAAATGTTATGAGAGATGCTGATATGAACGATAAATATATTGGACTTCCAGAGCAGGAAGCATTTGATATTGAATATTGGTTATTGGAGGAAGCAAAATTAAAGCGCATGCCTGCTCCAAAAAGTTTAGCTGGAAAGGTAGCATTTATAACAGGTGGCGCTGGTGCTATTGGTAAAGCATCTGCTATTAGAATGTTACAAGAGGGAGCTTGTGTTGTATTGGCTGACATTAACAAGAAATCTTTAAATAAAGCTGTTTCAGATTTATCTAATACTTTTGGTAAAGATTTGATTAGAGGCATTTATTGTGATGTTACCAATGAATCGTCTATTGTTAATGCAATTAATTTCTGTTGTTTAGAATATGGTGGATTGGATATTCTTGTGTCTAATGCTGGCATGGCTAGCTCAGCTCCAATTGATGAGACGAGCGCAGAAATGTGGAATTTAAACTTTTCAATATTAGCTAAAGGATACTTTATTGTATGTAGAGAGGGTTTTAAAGTTTTAAAAGCACAGGAAATAGGAGGATCTATTATTATTGTTGCTAGCAAAAATGGTTTAGTTGCTTCTCCAAATGCATCAGCTTACTGTACTGCTAAAGCAGCTGAATTGCAGTTATCTCGCTCAGTTGCTTTGGAAGGAGCTCCATTAGGTATTCGTTGTAATGTTGTCAATCCAGATGCTGTTTTAAAAGGTTCTAGTATTTGGGATGGAAAATGGCGCGAAGAAAGGGCAGCTGCTTATGAAATAGATAGCGACGATCTAGAAGAACACTATAGAAAACGAAGTCTTCTGCAAAGAAACGTATATCCTGAGGATGTTGCAGAGGCATTATATTTTTTTGCTTCAGAGGATTCATCAAAATCAACGGGTAACATAATAAATGTTGATGCTGGTCATCCACCATCATTCACAAGATAAAAATAATTTTAAGTGGTTAAAATATGTCTGAAATAATTAATCAAGATTTAATCGAAAGTCAAAATTCTATAGATTATAAATCTCTTGAAAGACAATATGAATTTTTAGCTGAACAACTCCAAGAAAGAGGACTAGATATTGAAGAAATTATTAAAAAGCTAGAATCTTTTTTAATCGCTATTCCAAGTTGGGGAACTGGAACAGGAGGTACAAGATTTGCTCGTTTTCCTGGCATTTCAGAACCAAGAAATGCGTTTGAAAAATTGGAAGACTGTAATGTGATAAATAAGTTAGTTAGATGTTGCCCTATGGTTTCACCTCATTTCCCCTGGGATAAGGTTGATGATTTTAAAGAACTTAAGGATTATGCAGATAATTTAGAACTTTCTTTTGCATCAATAAATAGTAATACATTTCAAGATCAATCAGGACAGTTACATTCCTATAAATTTGGAAGTCTTAGTAATGTGTCTAAAGAAATACGCAATCAAGCTATTGAACATAATATAGAATGTATAAAATGGGGTCAGATACTTGGGTCTGAATCGTTAACTGTATGGGTTGGAGATGGAAGTAATTTACCTGGACAACAGCATTTTTCTAATGCCTTAGAGAGATATTTAGAAAGCACTCATGAAATCTATAAATCACTTCCAGATAATTGGCAAATGTTTATTGAACATAAGATGTTTGAACCATCTTTTTATTCAACTGTTATACAAGATTGGGGCACTAGTGTTCTTTGCGCAATAGAATTAGGACCTAAAGCAAAATCTTTAGTTGATTTAGGCCATCATGCACCTAATGTAAATATAGAAATGATTGTTTCACGTTTAATTCAGTTTAAAAAGTTGGCTGGATTTCACTTTAATGATAGTAAATATGGAGATGATGACCTTGATAGTGGAAGTATTAATACTTTTCAACAGTTTTTAATCCTAAACGAGCTTGTTGATGCAGAATATCGAAAAGTCGATGATTTTAATCCTGCATATATGTTAGATCAATCTCACAACGTGACGGATCCTATAGAAAGTTTGATTAATTCAGCAATTGAGGTTCAACGTTCCTATGTGAAGGCATTATTAGTTGATCGCGTTAAGCTAGATGAATACCAAAAAAATAATGATGCATTAATGGCTTCAAATGAATTAAAAATTGCATACAACACTGACGTTTCTCCAATTTTAGAAATGTATAGAAGTAGATTAAGTGGTGCAATTGATCCAATTAAAATATTTAGATCTAGTAATTATCGTAAAAAACTTGAGTTGCAAAGACCCTCTTCATCATCTTCAAGTTCATCAGGAATCGTTTAGATAATAAGTGATATTTAAATGATTTCGAGAAGCCAAACTTGTTTAGTTATAGATATCGGCAAAACCAACTTAAAAATACATGCGTTAGATGAATCTGACAACCACTTAATTTCGTTCAATAGAAAAAATAATATCTGTAAAAAAAAATTCATATCATAGTGTGGATGTGGATGATATATGGAACTGGATATTAAAAACTATTGAAATTTGTGCAAATAAATTTCAAATAAGTTCATTAGTAGTTTCTGGGCATGGTGCCACTGCCGCACTTATAAATAAATCTAATGAAGATAACGGTCTTGCTTTACCAATTATGGATTATGAGTGGGAAGGTCTAGAGTCTATCTCAACAGAATATGAAGTCAAAAGACCATCCTTTGATGAAACTTTTTCTCCAAATTTACCAGCAGGACTAAATCTAGGTAGACAGATTTATTGGCAGCAAAAACATTTTCCAGAAAAGTTTAATAATGCTGAAGCGTTACTAATGTATCCTCAATACTGGACATGGCGTTTGACAGGAAAACTTACTTCCGAAGTTTCTTCAATCGGATGTCATACTGATTTATGGGATCCAATTAAAAAAAATTTTTCTAGTCTTGTTGATAATGAAAATTGGAGCAGATTATTTCCGCCTTTTACCAAGGCATGGGACGTATTAGATAATATTTCCGATGAAATTGCAGATATAACTGGACTTGATAAATCGTGTAAGGTTCATACTGGAGTTCATGATAGTAATGCTAGTTATTTAAGATTTTTGTTAGCTAAAAGAAATGATAATTTTTGTATTGTTTCTACTGGCACATGGGTAATTTGTATGTCAAATCATAAATCACTCAAGAGTCTGAATTCATCAAAGGATATGTTGGTAAATGTAAATGTTGAAGGTAGTCCTGTTCCTTGCATACGTTTTATGGGGGGCAGAGAGTATGAAAGAATTTGCTCCATTGTGGGTGCAGAAAATAACCAGATTTTTACTCGTGATGATATTAAACAAATTATTAGCGATCGTGTAATGATATTACCATGCTTTAGTGAAGGTAACGGACCATTAGGAGATAATAAACCTGAAATTCGTGGGACACCACAAAGTGGGGCTGCTCTAGCTACTTTATATTGTGCACTCATGATAAGCTTTTGTTTGAATGAATTAAATGCAGAGGGTGATGTGATAATTGTTGGAAGTTTTTTAAAGAATCCATTACTTTGTCAATTAGTTGCTCAGCTTTGTAGTGATAAAGATGTTTACTTATCAAATGATAAGGCTGCTTCTGTTAGAGGTGCATCGCAACTAAGTCATTGGGCAAAACCAGTATCGCTATCGTTAAAAAAATGTGAGCCATGCAATATCAATGATTTAAAGTTATATGAATCTTTATGGCTAAAAAACATTGGAGATATAAAATAAAGGCAGCATGTGTGAAAGACTATAGATTACTTGCAAAAAAGAAACTTCCAAAGTTTTTATTTGAATATTTAGACGGCGGATCATATTCAGAGTTAACAAAAAGTCAAAATTTTAAAGACCTAGAGGCTCTTCCATTAAGGCAGCGGGTTTTAAGGGGTTCTTCTAAAATCGATACAAAAATCAAATTGTTTGGTTCATCATTTAATTTACCTGTTGCATTAGGTCCAGTTGGATTAGCCGGTATGTATGCCCGAAGAGGTGAATGTCAGGCGTTGAAAGCAGCTGAAAATTGTGAAATACCATTCTCTTTATCAACTGTAGGAGTTTGTTCTTTAGAAGAGGTCTCCAAGGTATCAAAGAAACCATTTTGGTTTCAGTTATATATGATTAGAGATAGATCATTTATGATTGATTTACTTAATCAAGCTAAAGAAGCTAAATCCTCTGCTTTAATATTTACAGTTGATATGCCTGTGCCAGGTTCACGTTATCGTGACTATAATTCAGGTCTTGCGGGAGAAAGTTGGCTTTCTGGAAATATACGAAGGATATCTCAAGCTATTACGAAGCCTTCTTGGGCATTAGATGTAGGAGTTTTTGGAATGCCTCATAAACTTGGAAATGTTACACCCTTGTTAAAAAATAATAGTGGTCTAGAGGATTTCATGGAATGGATGAGCAATAATTTTGATCCTACGGTTTCATGGAAAGACATAGAATTTGTTAGAGATCATTGGGATGGTCCAATAATTTTAAAAGGTATTCTAGATCCTGAAGATGCCAAACAAGCTGCTGCAATGGAAGTTGACGGACTTATTGTTTCAAATCACGGAGGAAGGCAACTAGATGGTGTTTTATCGTCTGTGAAATGTTTACCTAAAATAGTAGATGTTGTTGGAGATCAGCTTGATATCATGGTTGATGGTGGTATAACTTCAGGTCTTGATGTTGTTCGCATGCTTGCATTAGGAGCAAAATCTGTTTTATTAGGAAGAGCATGGGTATATGCACTTGCAGCTAAAGGACAGATAGGCGTTGAACATGTTATTGACTTGATTCATAAAGAAATGATTGTTGCTATGACATTAACTGGTTGTCATAAATTAGATGATATTAATGAGAGCGTAATAGATAACTTATCAAATGATTTATAAGTTAATATGAAAAATAAAAAAATTCTATTTTCTGTATTAAGTATAATTATTATTTTTTTTGTTGGTTTTTATTTAGGAAATCAAATAAATCAACCATTGAATCAGGATTATAAGGAATATGGGGGTAGGTTTTTTGATATTGATGGAACTAATAAAAAATCTATTAAAATGGATGAAACTACTGGTATCTTTATAACATATGGACAGTCTAATTCTGCAAACCATGGATTAGTAAGTATCAATAACTATCCTAACGTTTATCAATTTTTTTTTGGTGACGTTTATGAATATAAAAACCCATCTCTAGGAACAACTGGTCTTCGTGATTCAGTTTGGGGTCTTGTTGGTAACAAATTAGTTGCTCAAAATATTTTTTCTCAAGTAATTTTTGCAAATACTGCTTGGGGTGGAAGATCAATAAATGATCTTAAAGGAGGCCATTATTTAGATTATCTTATTGATACTTACAATGAATTATCTAATCATTTTGATAAGGTTGATGGAATTCTTTATCACCAAGGCGAGTCTGACAATGATCCAGAAAAAGTTAATCTCTATTATGCAAACTTTTATGAATTTGTAAAAACTCTTAATGAAAATGGAATAAAAATACCTATATATCTCTCACAAGCAAGTTACTGCACTCCTGCCTTACCAGTGAATAAAAACCTTACCGATATTCAACGTAAACTTATAACAGATCATGATTATATTTTTGAGGGACCAAATACTGACTTACTTACAGATACAAAATTTAGATTTGATCAATGTCATTTTTCTGAGAAGGGTAATGATAAATTTGCTGAAATGTGGGTTGAAAGTCTAAAACGTAATCTTCTAAAATGATCATGATTATTAAAAATAAATTAAAAAAATTTTTGAAATTAAATCTAACTTTCATAGTTTTTATTTTTTTATTAGTTACTTTCAATGGTGGGATACATGCAAATCAAGCTAATGATCTACAAAAAAAGCAACTCGACATTGATTTTATTTCACCGCCAGAGACTATACAGACTAGTGTCTACTGGTATTGGATATCTGATAATATTTCAAAAGAAGGAGTAGTTCGTGATCTTAAATCAATGAAAGCTGCAGGAATTAATAGGGCCTTTATTGGGAATATTGGTCTTGATGATGTTCCATATGGTAATGTAAAAATGCTTAGTGATGAATGGTGGGAGATTATTCATGAAGCACTTAAAACAGCAACAAAACTTAATATTGAAATAGGTATATTTAATTCACCTGGATGGTCTCAGTCTGGCGGGCCATGGGTAAAAGCTGAAAATTCTATGCGTTATCTTATTAGTTCAGAAACACGTATAAGTGGACCAATTAAATTATCCAAAACACTAAAAAAACCACATGAGATATTTCAAGATGTTAGAGTAGTTGCGTATCCCGCTCCAGATAATGGTAATGATGTATTGAATATTTCTAATAGTAATATTGATTCAAAGTCTAAATTATTAAATATATCAAAAGCTTTAGATGGTAATCTCAAAACAGGTTTTACATTTCCGTCTGAAGGTAAATTTATTATTGATATTAGAGCTAACGAATTCTTCACAGCGCGAAGCCTCTCTATCTCATCTATTGAAGTTCCAATGATGGCAAATATTCAATTTCAGGCTAGAAATAATGATGGTATTTTTCAAACAATAAAGGTCTTTGAAATGGATCGTTCACACTCAGATATAAAAGTTGGATTTGTTCCATGGGCACCTGTTGTAATTTCTTTTCCCAAGGTAATTTCAAAAGATTTCCGCCTTATCATTGATTATCAAAATAAACAAAATGAGTGGGTTTATCCTCTTAATAAAAAGTTATCTGGAATTTCAGAAATTACAATATCTGGAACACCTCGAGTTGAAAGATATGCAGAAAAGACGCTAGCAAAAATGTTCTCGTCCCCTTTACCATATTGGGATGAATATCAATGGGATCAACAAGCTATTGTGGATAACAAGCGGTTAGTTGTTGATCCCTTGAAAGTAGTTGATATTTCTAAATTTTTGTCTTCAGATGGAATTTTAAACTGGGATGTTCCTGACGGTGATTGGATTATTCAGCGATCAGGTATGACACCCACTGGTATCAAAAACGGGCCAGCATCACCAGAAGCAACTGGCTATGAGGTTGATAAGATGAGTAAAAAACATGTTGAGACTCATTTTTATGGTCATATTGGTGAGCTTCTAGAACGTATTCCTAAGGAAGATAGAAAATCTTTCAAAGTAGTTGTGCTTGATAGTTATGAAAAAGGCGCTCAGAATTTTACTGATGGTTTTCTGGAGGAGTTTAAAAAAACTTATGACTATGATCCATTACCTTTTTTGCCAGTCTATCAAGGCACTGTAGTAGATAGTCAAAAGGCTTCAGATAGATTCTTATGGGACATGCGACGTCTTGTAGCAAATAAAATTGCATATGATTATGTAGGAGGTCTGCGTGAGGTTAGTCATAATCACAACCTTACTACATGGCTTGAAAATTATGGACACTGGGGTTTTCCAGGAGAATTTCTAATGTATGGGGGACAAACTGATGAACTTTCAGGTGAGTTCTGGAGTGAAGGTACTTTAGGCGATGTTGAAAATCGTGCTGCTTCTTCAGCTGGCCATATTTACGGAAAATCAAAGATATCTGCCGAATCAAATACTTCTGCTAGTAAATCCTTTTATCGTTACCCTGGTATCATAAAAAAACGTAGTGATCGTTTTTTTGCAGTTGGTATAAACAATACATTGTTACATGTTTATATTACTCAACCATATGAGGATAAATCACCTGGTATGAATGCCTGGTTTGGAACTGAATTTAACAGAAAAAATACTTGGTTTTCTCAAATCGATGTTTACATAGAATATCTTAAACGTACTAATTTTTTACTTCAACAGGGTTTAAATGTAGCAGATATTGCATATTTTATAGGAGAAGACACACCTAAAATGACTGGTGTCACTGATCCTAGCGTTCCAATTGGATACCAGTTTGACTACATGAATGCAGAGGTGATCTTAAAATATATGAGTGTTAAAGATGGTTTGATAACTTTACCTCACGGTACGCAATATAAGATTATGGTCCTTCCAAAATTAAAGACAATGCGTCCTGAAATACTTAAAAAGATTAATCAATTAGTAAATGAGGGTGCTGTTATACTCGGACCACCTCCTAATAGCTCACCAAGTTTGCAAAATCAGCCTCAGGCTGATATTGAAATTAAACATTTAGTTGAGGAATTATGGGGTGAAGTTGATGGAGTAAAGATAAAATCACGGAAAGTTGGTAAAGGTTTGATAATAAATGGTATGGATATGAAAGAAGCATTTGCATTGATTGATGTTGCACCGGATGTAAAATTACCAGAAGATAATTCAATTCATTATGCTCATAGATCATTTAATGGACATGAAATATATTTTTTAACAAATCAAACAAATCAGATACAAACAATCACTCCAGAATTTAGGGTTAGTAATTTGCAACCAGAGTTATGGCTTGCAACAACTGGTGAAAGGCGTATCCTGCCTGCTTTTGAAATAAAAAGAAATACTACTGCTGTTCCTCTAAAACTTGAGCCATATGAAAGTGTGTTTTTAGTTTTTAGGTCATTGACAGATAATCCAAAATTAAATGATATAAACCAAAACTATCCAAAACCTGAAATAATCCAAAATATAAATAAAAACTGGTTGGTAACTTTTGATCCTGAATATAGAGGTCCAGAAAATAGTGTAATATTCCCAGAACTTATTGATTGGACTATATCGGATGATGATAAAATTAAATATTATTCAGGGACTGCTTTTTATAAAAATACTTTCACGATTCCTAATTTGAAAGAAAATGAAAAAATTACAATTGATATAGGCAATTTTACAGCAATGGCTAAAGTAAGAATTAATGGCCAATATGCAGGGGGTTTGTGGACACCACCACATCAATTAAATGTTTCAGATCTAGTCAAAGAGGGTGAAAATGAAATAGAAATAGAAATTGTTAATACATGGGTTAATCGCATTATTGGAGATATGCAACTTCCTAAAAAAGATCGACAAATTTGGACTGTAGTAAACCCATATAATGCAAATAGTCCTCTTCAATCATCTGGATTGTTTGGACCTGTTAGTATAAATCGTATTAGATAGAAAAAATTATCTTAATATTTATATAAGTATTCATTTTATTAACTTACGAGCCTCCTCAGGAAGCATTATAGGTATTCCATCTTTAATTGGATAAGCTAAGCCAGATTCTTCACAGATCAACTCATTAGTATCTTCGTTAAAAGACAATGGTTTTTTTAATACTGGACAAACTAGAATATCAAGTAATTTTTTATCAATAGCCATAGAACGAAAGTATACATGATGAATGAATTTTTGTTTATATATGGTATCTTAATGCCTTTAACTAGATAGAAATATGAATCATCTTAAACTTATAGCTTTTCAAGATTTTCCATTAATTGAACCTGGTGATGATTTATCTCAAATTATATTAAATTCCATAAATAATAATAATATTAATATTGATGATAATGATGTTTTAGTTATTGCCCAAAAAATAGTTTCTAAGTCAGAGAATAGATATGTTGATTTAGAAAAAGTAAAGATTTCTAACGAGGCAAAAAAACTATCATTAGAACTAAACAAAGATGAAAGATTAGTCCAATTAATTATGAATGAATCTAATAAGATTATATCAACTAATAAAAATGTAATAATTGTCGAACATAAACTTGGATTTATTAATATAAATGCTGGAATAGATCTTTCTAATATCTCACAAACTAAAAATCAAGTTCTTTTGCTTCCTGAAAATCCTTCAAAAAGTGCAAAGAAAATTCAAGAAAATTTATCAAAGATGCTAAACAAGAATATTTCAATAATTATCACTGATTCCATGACTAGGCCTTACAGATATGGAATAATTAATTTTGCCCTTGCCAGTTATAATATTCAAAGTTTAATTGACTTAAAAGGAGAAAAAGACCTTTATGAAAATAAACTAAAAGGTACTGAGGTTGCAGTTTCTGACGAATTAGCATCAGCAGCAGGTTTATTGATGGGTCAGGGTAACGAAGGCACACCAATAATTTTAATAAAAGGATTTAATAAAAATAAATATACAATTAATGATGCATATGATTTGATTGTTAATGAAAAAGATGATCTTTATAGATAACCATTCAAATATAACAAATTATGAAATTAAGCATTAATCTAAATAAAATTGCACTTCTAAGAAATGCAAGAGGAGAGAATTATCCAGACCTTAAATACTTTGCAAATAAAGTAATAAATTTAGGAGTTGATGGTTTAACTCTTCATCCTCGCCCTGATCATCGGCATGCTACAAGCAAAGATGTTATTGAGATATCAAAAATAGCTAATAATAGAGGTGTTGAATTTAATTTAGAGGGCAATCCTTTTTCAAAACCTAATAACGAATTTCAAGGATTTTGTGAACTTGTTGAAATAATATCACCGGATCAAATAACGCTTGTTCCTGATTCAATTGACCAAATAACCTCAGATCATGGTTGGATGCCAGGATCTCATGATGATGAATTAATAAATGTTATTAAAAAATTAAAGAAATTATCAATTAGCTCAAAAATAAGTTTATTTATTGATAAAATAGCTGGTGTTGAATATGCCTCACAAATGAATGTAGATTTGATTGAAATTCACACTGGAAAATTTTCTAAGGCAATTGATCAAGGAGATCGCTCTATTTTAATTGAGTTATCAGAAATTATTGAAATGGCATTAGATAAAAATTTACTTGTAAATGCAGGACATGATTTGAATCTTAATAATTTGAAGCACTTAGTTGCAATTGGGAATATTAATGAAGTTTCAATAGGTCATGCAGTTATAATAGACTCATTACATTATGGCTTTGAGGAAACTATCAAAAAATATTTAAAAATTATAAGGAACTAAAATGAACATACAAGAAAAACTAAAAGAACAAATAAAAGAGAATGATGTCTTAATCTATATGAAAGGGACGCCTTATGAACCAAAATGTGGTTTTTCTGCAAGAACAGTTCAAATATTAATAGATTGCGAGTCCCAATTTAGTTATGTTGATATTCTTGAAAATAATGATGTT
>MDTB01145273.1_pt1 | contig 26497 bp, 26 predicted proteins | sample 811161 | NCBI WGS metagenome assembly MDTB01 (sample SAMN05326650, study PRJNA326480) | marine metagenome | isolation source: seawater | place: Mediterranean Sea | collected 2009 | reverse complement strand
TTATGTAGTTTTAACATCAAAAATTAATTATACAAACTATACATGATTTTAGAAATTAAAATAAAATGTAATGATTTTAGAGAAAAAAAAAATAGTACTAGTAGGAATGACTGGTGTTGGTAAAACAACAATTGGAAGAGTTTTATCAAAAATTCTGAGAAGGACATTTGTAGACATCGACTTTGAAGTAGAAAAAGCTTCAGGACAAAAAATTCACCATATCTTTGAAAAATATGGTGAAGATGAATTTAGAAAAATTGAAAAAAAAATCTTATACAGATTTCTAAAGACAGAAAAAAATTTGGTTATTTCAACTGGGGCAGGAATATTAGGTGATCAGAAAACAATTAATATTATAAAGAAAAATGGTGTTTGTATTTTTTTAGATATAAAAATAAATAATTTAGTTGAAAGATTGAATAATAATTTTAAATCCAGACCACTTTTAAAAAATGGCAATCTTAGAGAAAATCTTGAAAATATGATAAAAAAAAGAATCCAAAATTATGAACAAGCACATATAATAATACCTATTGATGGTCTGAGTATTCCTGATATCGTTAGAAGAGTTATAAATAATTTAAAATATCATGACAAAAATTAGCAAAATTAAAGTTAATTTAGGAAATAGATCTTACCCAATATACATAGGAAATGATTTGTTTCCATTTTTTGAAAAACTTGTAGAAGGTTTTTTAAAATACTCAAAAGTTATAATTGTAAGTGATAACAACGTAAAAAAATCAATAAATGATTTTTTTTTTTTGCTAAAAAAAAATCATAAAAATACAGTTACTTTCTGCTTGCCTACTGGAGAAAAATCAAAGAGTTTTAAGTACTTAGAATTCTTATGTGAAAAAATTTTAGAAAAAAAAATTGATAGAAAAACACTTTTAGTGTGTGTTGGGGGTGGGGTAATAGGAGATTTAGTTGGATTAACAGCAAGTATATTACTAAGAGGTATTGATTTTATTCAAATACCTACAACTCTTTTATCGCAAGTTGATAGTTCAGTAGGTGGAAAAACAGCAATTAATTCAAAACTTGGGAAGAATTTAATTGGTAGTTTTTATCAACCAAAAGCAGTTTTTATATCATTGAACACACTCAAAAGCTTGCCGTATAGACAAATTATTTCTGGATATGCAGAAATTTTAAAATATTCACTTATTAAGGATAATGCTTTCTTTTTTTGGTTAAAAAAAAATGGTCAAAAAATTATTTCACTTGATAACAGATGCTTAATATACGCAATAAAAAAAAGCTGTCAGATTAAATCAAAAATAGTTTCAGAGGATGAAAAAGAAAAAGGTATAAGGGAAATACTTAACCTTGGACACACCTTTGGTCATGCAATAGAGTCTCTTACTGGATTTTCAAAAAAAATTTTACACGGTGAAGCTGTATTTTTAGGAATATTTTTGGCTATCAAATTTTCTGTTTTTCTAGGTTTTGGTCAAAAGAAAATGATAGAAAATTACGAAAATCATATGAAAGATCTTAAAATTCCATTTAGATTATCTGAGTATAATTTAAAGTTTTCTCATAAAGAGTTTATTAAACATTTAAGATTTGATAAGAAGGTTAAGAATAATAAACTTAAATTTATTTTATTGAAACAATATGGTAAAACATTAAGTTATACACTTAATAATGAAAAACTATTAGTTAAGTTTCTTGAAACAAATTTAGAATAAACAATGGAGATCCCTTTACATATTTTAATTGGGTCAATTTTTGGGCTCATAATATTATCTGCTTTTTTCTCAGGGTCTGAAACCTCACTTACCTCAGCTTCAAAACCAAGAATGCATAATTTAGCACGCACAGGAAAAAAGAATGCTAAAATTTTTGAAGAATTATTTAAAAATAAGGAAAAGTTAATTTGTACTATTTTATTTGCAAATAATTTAGTTAATATTTTGGCCTCTGCCATAGCAACAAAAATTCTAATAGAGTTAACCAATAATGAAGGAGTTTTATACGCGACTATAATTATGACACTTATGATTTTAATTTTCGGTGAATTAATTCCAAAAACACTGGCGCTTTCAAAGGCCGATCAGTTTGCACTAAAGATAGCACCAATGTTTAAAGTTTTAGTTTATATTTTGTATCCCTTAACAGTAACCTTAAACTTTGTGGCAACTTTAATTTTAAAGATCTTTGGAGTCAATTACCTAAATTTCAAAAAAGAAGAGGTTTCAGAGAAACGAGAAGAGGAACTTCGTGGTGCAATTGACTTACACGGCGAAGACTCATCAAAAGACGAAAAAAATATGCTTAAATCAATTCTAGATTTAGATAATATAACTGTAGGTTCAATTATGATTCCAAGGAAAGATATCTTTAGCCTGCCCTCAAATATAAAATACAATGAACTCATTAAAAAGCTAAATAACTCACCTCACTCAAGAATCCCAATATGGGAAAAAAATCCTGAAAATATTATTGGTATTTTTCATATAAGAAAATTAATAGAAATTCAAACGGATGATTCTAAATCATTTAACCTTAAATCATTATGTCAAAAACCTTGGTTCATTCCAGAGTCCACAAGATTGGATAACCAACTTTTGGAATTTAAAAGAAGAAAAGAGCATTTCTCAATAGTTTTAGATGAATATGGGGAGTTTTTAGGAATTGTAACTCTTGAGGATATAATCGAAGAAATTGTTGGAGAAATTGACGACGAGCAAGATGTATTAAAAATATCAAAGGGATCAAAGGATATAAAGTCTATTTCTAGTAAAAGTTATTTAGTCAAAGGAAATGTTACAATCAGAGAGTTAAACAAAGAACTTAATATTAATATACCGGTTTCAAATGCTTCCACAGTTGCTGGTTTGGTTCTTTACGAAAGTAGGACAATCCCAAAAAAAGGTCAGATCTTTTCATTTTTTGACCTAAAGTTTGAAATACTCTCAAAAACAAATAATCAAATCACATTATTAAAGATTATTAAATTATAATTCTAAAAAAAATTTAACTTTCCTAAAAAAAACATTATAATTAATTTGGGGGTTAGGATGATTATTAAAGATTTATTTGAAAAAGTCTTAATTAATCAGAGATTAGTTATAATAGATCAAAAAAAGTCTGCTGTTGCAGCAGCCTCTTCAATGGTTAAAAATAAATGTGGAGCATTACTCGTGTGTGATTCACATAATAATGGAACTTTAGTAGGAATTATTTCAGAAAGAGATCTGGCATTTAGAGTAATTCCAAAAAACCTAAATCCAAAAAAAATAACTGTCTCTGAAATTATGACGAAGAATGTTGAAACTATCTCACCTAAGAAAACAACTCATGATGCAATACATATCATGAAATCAAGAGGTTTTAGACATCTTCCTGTTGTTGAGAGTAAAAAGATAATTGGAATCTTATCTATGAGAGATTTATACGATTACGCTCATAATGAATTACAAGACTCTTTAAAAAAACATCAAGAGTTTATGTTTGGCACTGGTTATGGGAGTTAAATAATTTTTATTGAGAGTGCGTGAATGTATTCAGAAAGATCCTTTTCTAGTACTTTATGAATTGCTCTTTGTCCATTAACCCTGCTTAGACCATTGAGTTTATCAGACTTAATTGTTACTGAAAAATGAGAGTTTCCTGAGTTTGGGCTTCCTGAATGCCCTTTGTGTTTTTCAGAATCATTTATTACCTCTAAAACCTCCGGTTTAAAAAAATCATGAAGTTTATTATATATAGTTGATTCGTTCATATAATAAATAATAAAATACATTATGAAAAAAAAGTCAATTAAACCTAGTTATCTCGATTCTAATAATCATAAGAAAACCCGATTATGTCAGGAAAAAGGTTGTTCAAATGAAGGTGTATATATAGCTCCTAAATCACCAAACAGTAAAGAAAAGTATTTTTTCTGTCTTGATCACATAAAAATTTACAATAAGAGGTGGAATTACTTTGCTGGAAAAAGTCAAAAACAAATTTATGATTTTCAAAAGAATGATTTCTTTGAGGGCAGACCAACAAGACCATTTTCGAATGGCTATGGTTCAAAAATAAAGTTTGAATTCGAGTTTAGTTTAGATAGTGAAAAAATCAAATTCACAAGAAAAAGTAAATCTTTTTTTATTGATAATAAAAAAAATAACTCTAAAGAAGAAAAGGCTTTGAAAATATTTTCTTTAAATAATGATTTTAGTGAAAAAATATTGAAAAAAAGATATAAAGAATTAGTTAAAAAGTATCACCCAGATCTGAATAAAACTTTTTTAAATAAAGATTCAAAAATTAAAGAAATCAATAACGCATACAATTTTTTACTTAAGTTAGCGAAGGATAGACATGAAATTAAATAGTAATTTGGAAGTTCTAAAAAAGACAGACAAAACATCATACAGCGATCAATTATTTGGGATTAAAAAAAGAATTAAAGTTCATCATTTTTCTCAGAAGACTGAACTTGTTCCAAAGGTTGATAAAAGTTATATATTTGATGAAATCACTACATTGTCAATTATAGCTGGTTTTAACCATAATAAAAGAGTTCTTGTTCAGGGTTTACATGGTACAGGAAAATCAACTCATATAGAACAAATTGCAGCACGACTAAATTGGCCATGCCTAAGAATTAATCTAGATGGTCATATTAGTAGATTTGATTTGTTAGGAAAGGATGCCATCACTATTAAAGATCAAAAACAAGTTACAACTTTTAAGCAAGGAATGCTTCCTTGGTCAATTGAAAATCCTGTTGCTTTAGTTTTTGACGAGTATGACGCAGGCAGGCCTGACGTTATGTTTGTTATTCAAAGGCTCTTAGAATCAGATGGTAAGTTGACACTCCTAGATCAAAATAAAGTAATAACACCCAACCCCCTATTCCGAATATTTGGGACGTGTAATACTCTTGGTACTGGTGATATATCAGGTTTATATCACGGCACACAAAACCTTAATCAGGGACAACTTGATAGATGGAATATATTTACTACTCTGAATTTCATGAGTCCAGAAACCGAAGTTAATATAATTAAAAACAAACTGGGAAAAACTACAAAAAAGATTAAAGATGAAATAAGTAATATGGTTAAGCTTGCAAATTTAGTTAGAAAATCTTTTTCAACTAATGATATTTCCACAATTATTTCTCCAAGAACTTCAATAATATGGGCTCAGAATATAGAAATTTTTGATGATACCGAATTAGCATTCAAGTTAACATTTTATAATAAATGTAATGAAAGCGATAAAAAAATAATCTCTGAATTATATCAAAGATGTTTTGGAAAAGAAATTGACTAAAACTCAAAACAAAGAAGCGACTCTGAATAATCAAAAAATTGTAGCTAGTTCCCTATCAAATATTAACAACCAAAATCTTGAAAAAAAAAGTGATTTTCTCGACAGCCCTTTTGAAAAGAATCAAACATCAATTGATGAAAGTAATTTAAAGATTACAAGAGGATGGTTTGACTTTAAAGCAATTAATATAAGGTTTACTAAAAATGAAGTTTTTAATAAATTTTTTCCAAAAAATGAAAAACAACAAAAACTTTATAAAATTTTAAATTATTCAAGATCAATTTACCTAGGTTTTTGTGAATATAGAGGCTGTAGAATTAATATAAGGAAATATTTTGATCAACTTAGCCTTTTATTCGGATTTGAATTAGAAAAAAAACAAATAATCTTGTTTAAATCGCTTGTAGATTTTTTTGAGGTTAAAAAAAAAAATAAAACTTTATTGAAAAAATACTTTCCCAGATTGAGGGAATCAGATTTCGAGAATATTTTAAAAAAAATATCAGATCAGGAACAATTTTCTAAAGAATGTCTAAAACTAATAGAAAAACTTATAAGTAATGACAAAGAAGAAGATTTAAGATCTTCAAAACAAAATGAGAAAACAAGTCACAAAAACGAACAAATAGAACAACAAAAGAAAAAACAACGCAAACAATCAAAACTTTTCTCTGATATTTCTGAAAAGCAAGATAAAAACGAAAATAAAAAATTTGGTAAATCAATAGTAAATGAAGATGGTTTAGACAACTTAAAAAATAAAACTTATCATCACTTTACCAAAGAATTTGACCTTTTTATAAATGCAGAAAAACTTGCAAAAAAAAATGAATTGGAAGAATTAAGAATAAAATTTGAAAAAGAATATTCTGAGAATCACAGTCTTATTAACAAACTTGTAAGAAAACTTGATAAATTATTTAATTCTCTGAATAAAAATTCATGGATTTATGACCAAGAAGAAGGATATTTTGATTCATCAAAATTTGCTAGCTTTATAGCTAACCCAGACCACCAAGAGATTTTTAAATATGAAAAACAAATAAGAGAAAAAAATACAGTTGTTAGTCTATTACTTGACAATTCAGGTTCAATGAGAGGAAAACCAATCATAACATCAGCAATAACAACTGAAATAATTACAAAAGTTTTAGAAAAATGTAATGTAAATGTAGAAATTCTTGGTTTTACAACAAGGGAATGGAAGGGAGGAAACTCCAAAAAAAAATGGGAGAGTCTAGGAAAACCAAATCTTCCTGGAAGATTAAATGATCTTTTACACATTATTTATAAAGATGCTGACTGCAGATGGTCTAATTGTAAAAAAAACCTTGGTTTAGTCCTTAAAGAAGGACTTCTTAAAGAAAATATTGATGGGGAAGCGCTAACATGGGCCTACACTAGATTAAACTTAAGAAGGGAGAAAAAAAAAATTTTAATAGTTATTTCTGATGGAGCTCCAGTTGATGATTCAACTCTATCAACTAACACACCTGATATTCTTGATAATCATTTAAAAGATATTGTTAATCAAATCCAAAAAAAAAATAAAGTCCAACTTCTTGCTATTGGTATAGGACATGATGTGTCCAAGTATTACAGTAATGCTTTTATTATTGAAGATGTCGATAGTTTAGGTGATGTGATAATTGAAAATTTATCTAAGATGCTTTCTTAAAATAAAAAAAATTAAGATGTTTTTGAGGCCAAAATTTTTTTTAATTTCCTAGTTTCAGTATTAAGTTTAGAGTTTTTTGAATTTAGTAAAAACTTGTCAATTCCACCATTTTTTTCAACTGTTTTAATTCCCTTAGAAGTAACTTTAAGCCTTATATTCTTACCTAAAATCTCTGAGAAAAAAGAAGTATTTTGAAGATTTGGAAAAAACCGTCTCTTCGTTTTATTTACAGCATGACTAACGTTATTACCTGTCATTGGCTTTACGTTTGTGATATCACATTTTTTTACCATCATTGTTTAAAACACAAAAAAATGGAAAAATCAATAAACAAACAATTTTATTTTTTATTTAAATAGTTGCTGATAATTCTCACAGCACTATACATAGTTAGGTTATTAGTTTTAACTTTTCTCGTAAGTTCTTCAATAAATTTTCTTGACGAAAGATTTTTCACAAAACCTTTTACTTTTAAATCAACCAGACCCCACATCCTATTTATTTTTTGTAAGTTTCTTTCATTCATAAAATCGTTATTTTTTTTTCTTATATTTATAAATTTAAGTATATACTTCCAAACATTTTCAAAACCACTTTGATTTAATGATGAGCAAACAACAACACCAATATCCTCGTTTATCCTGGATTTATTTATAATATGGATTGCATTTTTATATTCTCTGTGAGTAATTTCAGCTGATTTTTTTAATTCTCCATCGGCTTTATTTACAATAATCAAATCAGCCATTTCAATTATTCCTTTTTTTATTCCCTGAAGCTCATCTCCTCCTGCAGGTAATAGAAGAACAAGAAAAATATCCACCATATCGTAAACTTCTGTTTCAGCCTGTCCAACACCCATCGTCTCGACAAATATAATGTTAAACCCTGCTTCTTCTAAACATAAGATAGATTCTGAAGTCCTTTTTGCTACTCCTCCTAAATGTCCACTACTTGGAGATGGTCTAATAAATGCGTTTTTATTTACCGAAAGTTTTTCCATTCTAGTTTTATCTCCTAAGATTGACCCTCCTGAGAATCTTGATGAGGGATCGACGGCTAAAACAGCAACCTTAAAACCTTTTTTTATAAGTTTCATGCCGAAAGATTCAATAAAAGTCGATTTACCAACACCAGGTACTCCTGTTATTCCAATTCTAATTGATTTATCATTACCATTAAATAATTCTAGTAGTCCTTCGGAAGTAATTTGATCTTTTTCGCGTGATGATTCTATTAATGTAATTGCTTTTCCTAAATATTTTCTAGAACCAGACAAAATATAATGATGAAATTTTTTTAATTCTTCCTTATCATTTTCATTCACATCATTTTTTTTCTCTCCGTGTAAGAAAAAATCATTTGGACTTACAAAGCCTTCGGTTAGATTATAAATTTTTATTAAAACTTCTTTTTCTGGTAATCTATCACCATTTAAGTATCTAGATAGTGAAACGGGTGTTACTTTCAAAAGATTGGCAAAGGTTTTATTTGCTACTTTATTAATTTTTAAATAATCTTTGAGCTTCATGTTTAACCAATATGGTTAATATATCAAAGAATATCCATTATTTCAATAGCTGCCTCTGGTATGTTTGTTCCAGGTCCAAAAACTTTGCTTACACCAAGTTTATATAAATCACTATAATCTTGAGGTGGTATTACGCCTCCACATATTACTTTTATTCCATCAGCATCATTATTTTTGAGAGCTTTTATTAAAAGAGGAACTAAAGTTTTATGCCCAGCAGCAAGAGTTGAAACTCCAATGATATGAACATCATTTTCAATTGCCTGTTTTGCTGCCTCGTCAGGTGTTTGAAACAATGGGCCCACATCAATATCAAATCCTAAATCCGCAAATGCCGTCGCAATTAGTTTTGCACCTCTATCATGACCATCTTGCCCCATTTTTACAACCAACATTCTTGGTCTTCTACCTTTTCTATCAATAAAATTTTGTATATGAGTATTTATTGAGTTTATTTTCTCATTAGATTTAACATTTTTTCCGTAAACTCCACTAATTGTTTTACTTGATAGGGTGTGTCTACCAAAAACCTTTTCCATTGCACTAGTCATTTCACCAACTGTACAAAAGTTTTTGGCAGCTTCCACACATATTTCCAAGAGATTTCCTTTACCTGATGCAACTTCCTCAATCTTTTTTATATATTTATCAACAACATTATTGTCTCTTGAATTTTTAAGTTCCTTTAATGCAGAAACTTGTTTTTTTCTAACTTTTTCATTATCGATTGACAAAATATTTATATCTTGCTTTTCAGTTGGCTTGTATTTATTGACACCGACGATTATTTGTTCTTCTGAATCGACTTTTGCTTGTCTTTTAGCTGAACTTTCCTCAATTCTCATTTTGGGTATACCCATTTCTATTGCCTTAACCATTCCTCCGACATCATCAATCTCATTTATTAATTTGTTTGCCTCTGATACCATGCTAGATGTTAAGCTTTCTAAATAATATGACCCTGCCAATGGATCTATTACATTTGTAATCCCAGTCTCCTCTGAAAGAATTAATTGGGTGTTTCTTGCTATTCTAGCAGAAAAGGTAGTTGGTAGGGCTAAAGCTTCATCAAAACTATTGGTATGTAAAGATTGGGTGCCACCCAAAACAGCTGCCATTGCTTCCACTGTTGTTCTCACAATATTGTTATATGCATCCTGTTCCATAAGAGAGACTCCAGAGGTTTGGCAATGCGTTCTTAATGCAAGACTTCTATCATTTTTTGGTTTAAATTTTTTTACAATCTCTGACCACATAAATCTTGCAGCTCGCATTTTAGCTATCTCCATAAAAAAATTCATACCAATAGACCAAAAAAAGGATAAGCGGGGAGCAAAGTCATCGATATCTAAGCCTCTTTTTAAAGCTGCTTGTAAATATTCTTTACCATCTGCAAGAGTATAGGCAAGCTCTTGAACCTGATTCGCTCCTGCCTCTTGCATATGATAACCACTTATAGATATTGAATTAAATTTGGGCATATTCTTTGAAGTAAACTCAATTATATCTGCCACAATTCTCATGCTCGGCTCTGGAGGAAATATAAAGGTATTTCTAACCATAAATTCTTTTAGAATATCATTTTGAATTGTACCTGTAAGTTTTTCAAGAGGACAACCTTGATTTAAACCACTTGCTATAAAACATGCTAAAACAGGGATTACTGCACCATTCATTGTCATTGAAACACTCATCTTTTCTAGTGGAATTCCATCAAACAATTTATTCATATCTTCAACAGAATCAATTGCAACACCAGCATTTCCAACATCTGCCACAACCCTTTGATGATCAGAGTCATACCCTCTGTGTGTTGCTAGATCAAATGCAACTGACAAACCCATCACACCGTTTTTAAGTCCTTCTTTGTAAAATTTATTTGATTCTTCTGCAGTAGAAAATCCGGCATACTGCCTAATAGTCCAGGGTCTATTAGTATACATAGTAGCCCTTGGTCCACGTGTAAAAGGTGGTAAGCCAGGCAATCCAATATTATGGTTAAGTTGTTTTATATCCTCTTCTGTGTAAAGAGGTTTAACTTTAATTCCCTCAGGTGTTTCCCAAGAAAGTTCCTCTAGTTTCTTTTCTTTTAACTCTTTTTGAGCAGAGTTTATCCAATCTTTTAAATTAATTTTTGACAATATATTTTCACTCTAATTAAGTTTTCTCATAACAAATGTTGGTTTTATTTTTTTTTTTTTTATTAAATCATCTAATTTTTCTTTATCAATATCCTTATTATTATTTACTTCTCTGTGAATTCCATCAGTAATTAAGAGAGAGTCAAGTTTTTGTATGTTTGCTCCCTTGATATCATTATCTAAAGAATCACCAATTACCAAAATTTTATTTTCCCCTTTGGTAAATTTAAAACAAAATTCATAAATATTATTATGCGGTTTACCATAATATATGACTTTTCCCCCAATTTTTTCATAATATTCTGCTAAAAGTCCAGCACAAATCATAAAGTTTTTACCTCTGATTACAGTTTTATCCGGGTTTGAACAAATCATTAAAGAATTAAACTTTATTAAACTATCTAACAATTCGGTATAGTTTTCAAGTATATCATTGTCCCCCCAGGGACCTGTGTTAATAATAATATCAACTCCTTTAGAGTGATCTTCCACAACCTCAATATCAAGGCCTTCGACAAGGTGAAAATCTCTTGGAGGACCAATCATAAAACATTTTTTTCTTTCATAATTTTTTTTCAGGCTTAACCAAGTAATCTCACCTGATGATACAATTTCATCATAAAATATTTTTGATAACCCAAAGTTATTTAATTGATCAGCTATAACGTAAGATCTTCTTGGGGCATTTGTAATGAAAATAACAACTTTGTTTTTTTTTTTAAGCCTTTTTAAAACAGTCTTTACATTTTCAAAAAGCTCCAATCCATTGTGAATCACTCCCCATAAATCTATAAAAAAAATATTATATTTATTTTCAATTTCTTCCAAGGTTTTTAATTTTTTTAAATCACTCATAAATCAATATTTTTTCCTACCAGATCATCGACTTTTTTTATTCCTTTTTCTTTTAGTAAACCACTCAACTCAGATAAAATATTTACGACAACATTTGGCCCTTTAAATACTAAAGATGTATACAGTTGAAGAAGACTACAACCACTAGAAATTTTCTCAAAAGCATCTCTTCCACTAGTGATACCACCTACACCTATCAAAACAATTTTACCTTTAGTAAGTTTATAAGTTTTTCTAATAATTTTATTACTCAATTCCCTAAGTGGAGGACCAGATAATCCACCTTCTTCAGATATTTTCCAAAAATCTCTTACCGGTCTTGACCCCAAGTTCCCACGAGTAACAGTTGTATTAGTTAAAATAAGTCCATCAACAACCTCAGACTTTAAAGATAATTTACATATTTCTTCTAATTCTTTATCCGAAAGATCTGGAGACAATTTTACAAATGTTATTTTTTTTTTATGCTTAGAAAGAGTTGATAGGATTTTTTCAAGATTATCTTTTTTTTGCAGATCTCTCAAACCAGGAGTATTCGGTGAAGAAATATTAATGGTAACGTAATCAGTGTACGGTTGAACTAAATTATAGAGAAATTTATAATCTGAAACTGGGTTTTTAGATCTTTTATTTTTACCAATATTAATACCTAATATCTCCTTTTCATTTTTTTTATATTTTTCAAGATTATTCACAAAAACTTCAATCCCATCATTATTAAAACCTAACCTTTGAATAATGGCCTCAAACTCAGGAATTTTAAAAACTCTAGGCTTAGGGTTTCCTTTTTGTGGCATTGGCGTTACTGTACCTACTTCCACAAAACCGAAACTTAAATTAAATGAACCATTTATTACTTCGGCATTTTTATCAAAACCAGCCGCCAGGCCAATAGGATTATCAAATTGTTTTCCTAGGACTTTAGTCTCAAGGTTTTCAAATCTTTTTTTTTTTTTGAAAAGGTTAAATCTCAGAGCTTGTAAAAAAAAATCGTGTAAAAGCTCTGGAGGAAGGAAGGAAGTTAACTTTGCAAGTGAGGTATAATTTAAAAAATTAAACATTGAGATAATCTGCTTTTACAACATTTTCTAGAGTTAGCTTATCGTAAAGATGTGGAAACTTCTCACCTGCTCTTGAGACTTCCCATAATAACTTTTGCTTTAAACTCTTAGTTCTAATCTTTAAAATCACTATTTTTTTTTTTTTAAAATATATATCTATAGTTTTTCGCAATTGATCTTTTTCTGACAAATGGATGTATCCAGATATTTGATCCAAATCATTTCCATAGAATACTTTTTTTTTTTTAAAATTAAACCATTCCTCTAGATCTAAGACTCTGTATACAAATCTTTTCACATCAATTTTCTTTTAATTTGCTTTGAAGAAGTTCTATTGTTTTATTTATACCATAAAACTTTATAAATGAACCCAGCCGAGGGCCTTGCTTTTGTCCAAGAATTACTTCGTAAAAACCTGAGAACCAATCTCTCAGATTTTCGAATTCAAGAGACATTCCAATATTATATATTTCAGTTTGAATGTCCTCTGCCTCAATGGTTGACGGCATTTTTTTTAAAACGTCAATCATCATTTCAAAACCCTTTGTTTCTTTTTCATTAGGTCGTCTATATTCTTTATTGGGCAATATAAACTCCTTAAAATAATAAACTCCGTAATTTAAAAGTTCATCAATCCAATCATTTTTTTCATTTCTCATTTCTGGATAGTAATTGTAGATAAATTCCCATAATATATTGCTTGATTCAGCATTACAAACACTAGCTAAATTGAGCACCATATTAAAAGTTATATTTTCTGGAATTTGTCTATTTTTATCGCAATTAATAAACCAAATTGCATTATTAATTTTACTGTCTTCATCCAATTTTTGATATGTTTGGTTTAATTTTAAAAATTCGTCAGTTGTTTTTGGAATCACATCAAAAAACAACTTTTTGGCTCTATTAGGATTCTGAAACATAAAAAGTTCAAGACTCTCTTTTGGAGAAAACTTTAACCAATCTTCCAAAGATATTCCATTACCTATGGATTTAGATATTTTTTCTCCTTTTTCATCTAAAAAAAGTTCATAAGTAAAATTGACTGGAGGGTTTCCCCCAATAATCTTATTTATTTTGCTAGAAAGTATATAGGATTCTATTAAATCCTTCCCGTTCATCTCATAGTCAACTCCCAGCACAAGCCATCTCATTGCCCAGTCAACCTTCCATTGTAGTTTGCATTCACCATTAAATATAGATGTTTCTTCTTCTTTATCTGTAAGGGGGTTAATAAAAATTATTTTTTTTTTGTTTTTATCCAACTCTTTAACTTTGGCTTGTAATACTTTTCCTGTAGTTTTACAAATTGGTAAAAATGGTGAGTAGGTCTCTCTTCTTTCTTTTCCTAACGTTGGCAAGATAATATCTAAAATTTTATCATAATTATCAAAGATAGCTTCAAGTCCGTTATTAAAAACACCGGCTTTGTAATGGTTAGTTGCGGACTTAAATTCATACTTAAAATTAAAGCTATCAAGAAACTCTCTTAGTTTATTATTGTTATGTTCTGAAAAAGATGAAAATTTTTCAAAAGGATCAGGTATTGAGGATAATGGTTTATCTAAGTTTTTTTCTATTAATTTTTTATTTGGAACATTATCTGGAACTTTTCTTAACCCGTCCATATCATCAGAAAAAATATAAAGTTTAGTTGGTATTTCAGATAAAAAATTAAAAGCTTTCATAACCATGGTTGTTCGTAAAACCTCACCAAAAGTTCCAATATGCGGAAGTCCAGACGGACCATAACCTGTTTGAAAAATACAATAATCTTTTGAAGAACCTTTTAAACGTTTTAATATTTTTTTAGCTTCTGCAAAAGGCCATTGTTTTAAATTTTTGTTATCCATGGTATTCATTATTTCTTAAGATTTATATGAATACCAAATAAAAAAAATAATAATATACTTATTTTTTATGTATAATAAAATATTTTGCATAATTTTGTTGTAATTTATTAAAAAACCTTTACTTTTTTAATTATATTTATACCTTTATTCATGGCAAAAAAACTAAGAGGAGAAGAGTTTTATCTTTCTGCAAACGACTTAATAACTGGTGACGTTGTATACTTTACAAGAAATAAATGGAGTACTGATTTTAATGAAGCAATAAAAATTAAAAGAAACGAGATTGAAAAGTATGAAAAAATTGCAATCGATGATGAAAAGAAGTGCCTTATTATTGGACATTTTTTTGTAGAGTTAACGGAAGATGGACAAATAAGAAAACTAAGAGATAAAATTAGAAAAAATGGCTTAACATTTAAAATTACTCAATAATGTACAAATATTCTTCAAAAGATAAAAAAATTTTAAAAAACAGAACTTCTGAATTCAAATATCAAGTTAAACGTAGATTAAATGGTAAGTTGACTGAAGATGAATTCAAACCATTGAGACTCATGAATGGTCTATATCTTCAACTTCACGCCTACATGCTCAGAGTAGCAATTCCATACGGTGAACTATCATACTTGCAATTAAAAAAGCTAGCTGAAATTGCAAAAAAGTTTGATCGCGGTTATGGTCATTTTACAACCAGACAAAACATTCAATTTAATTGGCCGAAATTAACCGATGTTCCAAAAATTTTAGAGAAATTAGCTTCTGTTGAAATGCATGCAATTCAAACATCGGGTAACTGTATAAGAAATATATCTTGTGATCATTTAGCTGGTATTAATAATGAAGAAGTTGAGGATCCAAGACCATGGTGTGAAATCATAAGACAATGGTCAACGTTTCATCCAGAATTTTCTTTTTTACCAAGAAAATTTAAAATTGCAGTTACGGCTTCCAAAAACGATAGAGCAGCAATTGAAGTACATGACATTGGATTAAGACTTATAGAAAAGAACTCGAAAATAGGCTTTGAGGTTTATGTAGGAGGGGGACAGGGGCGAAGTCCTTTTATTGCAAAAAAAATAAGAGACTTCTTAGACAAAAAAGATCTTTTAAATTATCTTGAAGCAATTTTATCTGTTTACAATGAACTTGGGCGCCGTGACAACATATATAAAGCAAGAATTAAAATCTTAGTTAATGAATTAGGTGAAGAAAAAATTAAATCTATGATAGAGGATAAATATAAAAATTTTACAAATAAAAAACTCGAGTTGAGTGAGAACCAAATAAAAAGAATCTATAATTTTTTTAAATTACCTATTAAAGGATCAAAAAACTCAATTTTGCCAAAAGTTCATAATATAGAGTTTAACCAGTGGGTAAAACAAAATATAATTAATCATAAAGTTAAAGGGTATTCTGTTGTGATGGTTTCACTTAAGCCTCCTGGAAAACCTCCAGGGGACATGAATGCAAACCAAATGAATGAGTTGTCTCAGTTATCTTATGATTACTCTTTTGGAGAGATAAGAGTAACTCATGAACAAAATATTCTTTTACCCCATGTTGAAAACAAAAAAATTTACGACCTTTGGCATAAGCTAAAAAAAATTGGTTTATCGACACCTAACATTGGCTTAATATCTGATATTATTTGTTGTCCAGGAATGGATTATTGTGCTCTAGCAACAGCAAGATCAATTCCAATTTCTCAAAAAATAAGTAAGTTATTTAAAAATTATGACCAACAAAAAAATATAGGAGATTTAAAAATTAAAATTTCAGGATGCATTAACGCATGTGGTCACCATCATGTAGGTAATATAGGTATTTTAGGACTTGATAAAAATGGAGAAGAATCATATCAAGTTACACTAGGTGGTTCAGCCACTGAAAATGCAAGTATAGGGGAAATAGTCGGCCCTTCTTTTCCTGAAAATAAATTAATGAACGCACTTCAAACAATACTAAAAACGTATGAAAAAAACAGAGTTTCAGAAAATGAAGATTTTCTTAAAGTTTTTAATAGAATCGGAATAAGTGAATTTAAGAAAGATCTTTATGATAATTCTCAATAAAGACAAACCACAAAAAAATGAATATATATTTCTGGATGAGTTGGAACAAATAAAATCTCTAAATAAAAAGAAAGTAATCTTAACAAAAAATTTATGGATAGAGAAAAAACAGATACTAAAGGAAAAAAAAATAAATGTGGGAATTCAAATTAACTCTGATGAATCTTTAGATGAAATAACTGAAGATTTACAATATTTTAGTTTAATCCAATTTAACTTTCTAACATTTAGAGATGGTAGGCCATTTTCAATTGCAAAGATTTTAAGAAAGAAATTAAATTTTGAAAAAGAAATTAGAGCCTCTGGACACATTCTACCCGATCAATATATTTTTTTGATAAGATGTGGTTTCGACACTGTTGAGATAGAAGAAAAGAATATGGATGTGTGGACCAGATTTTTCAAAATGGACGAAGGTTTATATTATCAATAAAAAAGCCCAGTTGAAAACTGGGCTTTGAGTTTCATCTTTTTTGGGACGAATATTAGAAGTCCATTCCACCCATGCCGCCCATGCCGCCCATGCCGCCCATGCCGCCGCCGCCAGGCATTGGTGGTAAAGGCTCTTTTGGTTCAGGTAACTCAGCGACCATGGCCTCAGTAGTTAGAAGTAAGCCTGCTATTGATGAGGCGTTCTCTAATGCTGTTCTAACAACCTTTACAGGATCAATTATTCCGGATTTGACTAAATCTGTGTAAGTCTCAGTTTGAGCGTCAAAACCAAAATTATTATCATTTTGTTCAGATAGCTTTCCTATGACAATAGAACCTTCAACCCCAGCATTTTCAACAATTTGTCGACAGGGAGCTTCAAGAGCTTTTCTTACGATATCTACTCCTGCATCTTGATCAGGATTTTTACCCTTAAGCCCTTCAAGAGCTTTTTTCGAATACAGAAGAGCTGTGCCACCTCCAGGAACAATTCCTTCCTCAACAGCTGCTCTGGTTGCGTTAAGGGCATCATCAACTCTGTCCTTTCTTTCTTTAACCTCGACCTCCGTTGAACCCCCCACATTAATAACAGCAACGCCTCCAGATAATTTAGCAAGTCTTTCCTGAAGTTTTTCCTTGTCATAATCAGAAGTTGTAGTTTCTATCTGAGTTTTAATTTGTTCACATCTAGCGCTAACATCGGTGGAGCTTCCGCTTCCACCAACAATAGTGGTATCTTCCTTATCAATTCTTACTTTTTTACATGAACCCAAATCGTTAATTGTTACATTTTCGAGTTTGATACCAAGTTCTTCACTAATTACTTGTCCTCCAGTAAGAATTGCTAGATCCTCTAACATAGATTTTCGTCTATCACCAAAGCCAGGTGCTTTTACTGCAGCAACCTTGAGTCCGCCCCTAAGTTTATTAACAACGAGAGTAGCTAAAGCTTCTCCTTCCACATCTTCTGCGATGATTAAAAGGGGTTTGCCTGACTTAACCACGGATTCAAGAAGAGGAAGAAGATCTTGAAGGTTAGATAGCTTTCCTTCATTTAAAAGAATAAAAGGGTCTTCAAACTCGCATATCATTTTCTCAGCATCAGTTATAAAGTAAGGCGAAAGATAACCTCTGTCAAACTGCATACCCTCTGTTGTTTCAAGTGTTGTATCTCTTGTTTTTGATTCCTCGACTGTGATGACTCCATCTCTACCGACTTTGTCCATTGCTTCTGAAATCTTTTTACCAATTTCTTCTTCACCATTAGCAGAAATTGTTCCCACTTGAGCTATCTCCCCTGATGAACCAAGCTTTTTAGCTTTAGATTTAAGTTCGTTTAAAACTTTATCTACAGCTAGGTCAATCCCTCTTTTTAAATCCATTGGATTCATTCCAGACGCAACAGCTTTAGCTCCTTGTTTGACAACAGCTTGGGCTAGGACAGTTGCTGTTGTTGTACCATCTCCAGCTGCATCAGAACTTTTACTAGCAACTTCTTTAACCATTTGAGCTCCCATATTTTCGAATTTATCTCTAAGCTCAATTTCTTTGGCTACAGATACCCCATCTTTTGTGACTCGAGGCGCCCCGAAAGATTTATCAAGAATAACGTTTCTGCCTTTTGGGCCAAGTGTAACTTTAACAGCATTTGCTAAAGCATCGACACCTGCAATCATTTGATCGCGAGCGTCAGAACCATATGATATTTTTTTAGCTGACATAATTTAATCTCCTTCTACTCTAAAATTCCCATGATGTCCGATTCTTTCATAATTAAAAGATCCTGACCGTCTAATTTAACTTCAGTCCCTGACCATTTTCCAAAAAGGATTTTATCACCCTCTTTAACGTTCATAGGCTTTAACTTACCGTCTTCAGTAAGCTCACCTGGTCCTACTGCAACGATTTCGCCTTCACTTGGTTTTTCTTTAGCTGTGTCAGGGATAATTATACCACCCGAAGATTTTTCATCACCTTCTAGTCTTTTGACTACAACGCGATCTTGTAGAGGTTTGAATTTCATATAGAATCTCCTTTGTTATAAGACAATTCAAAACAGAGCCTTTTTTTATTAGCACTCTGATTATACGAGTGCTAAACTATATAAATGAATTGTTTTGTCAACTATTTTTTTTAATACCAAACTCTTTGATAATAAAATCTTCAAGTTTGTTCACACTCTCTTCTATTGATTCTTTATCAGTATTAAGAATTAGGTCAGGGTTTTTGGGATCCTCATATGGGGATGATATTCCAGTAAAGTTTTCTATCTCACCACTAACAGCCTTAGAATACAAACCTTTAACATCTCTTTTTTTACATTCATCAATAGAAGCTTTAATAAAAATTTCCTTAAAAATTTCAGGTCGTATGTCCCTAGCTTTTTTACGTTCACTTATGTAAGGTGATATCAATGATACGATTACAATAAATCCAGCTTGCGCAAGAAGCCTTGCTACTTCAGCCGTTCTTCTCATATTTTCTTTTCGATCCTCACTACTAAAACCTAAGCCACGATTTATACCCATCCTCAGGTTGTCACCATCTAAAACAAAAACATTATAATTTTTCAAGAATAACTTTTTTTCAATTTCTTTTGCAATTGTACTCTTTCCTGAGCCAGAAAGACCCGTCATCCAAATAATAGCCGATCTATGATTATACCTCAATGCTCTGTCAATTTCAGTAACTGAAAAACTAACTGGTTTGATATTTTTTGTTTGAATTGTATCTTTTTGATCTGGAAAATTTTGCAAATTTATAATACCTCCAGCAATAATTTTCTCTTCGTCTAAAATACAAAATCTCCCAGTTTTTTGATTATCTTTAAAATCATCCATTGGTATCAATTGAGAAGAATGAATAACAACTTCACAGACATCGTTTTTTTCTGGACTTAAACTTGAAGTTTTAGATCTTAAAGTATTCGTATCTATGACTTTAGAAACCTTACTAATAAAAATATTGTATTCACCGGTATTAATTTTCATGAGATACTGTTTATCAATTTTGAGCTTTTTTTCACTTAGCCAAAATAGGTTTGCTTCAAAACTACTCATTAGTTTAGGACGAGATGATACATGTGAAATTAGATTACCTTTATCAATGAAAATCTGGTCTTCAATGGTAAACCCTATATTATCCCCTGACATATATTTTTTTTTGGCCTCAGGCCAAACTTCGAATGATTTGAGTTTAACTATTTCATTAGAGGGAAGAAAAAATAATTCGTCATTTAGTTTTACCTCCCCTGTTTCTATTCTACCAACTATAACTCTTTTATCATCAACCTTATAAATATCCTGTATTGGAAGTCTTAAGGGCAAATCATCTAAACCTTTTTTAATATTGTAAGAATCTAGTATTTCGCAAAATGGTTGACCGTTATACCATGAAAGTTTTTGGCTTTTCTTAATAATATTTTCACCATATTTTGCACTTACGGGAACTAAATCTGTTATACTGACCCCAATTTTATTAGTAAATTGACGTAACTCCTTTTCTACCTTCAAAAACTTTTTTTCTTCGTAGTTAATTTTATCCATTTTGTTAAAAAGACAGATTACATTATCTAAACCTAGAAGTTTTAATAAATATGCATGCTTTTTTGTTTGTTCTTTCAAACCCTCATGAGCGTCAATTATTAATATAGCAATGTCTGCTGATGACGCTCCGGTTATCATATTTCTTATAAATTCTTTGTGCCCGGGCGCATCAATAAAAACATATTTTCTTTTTTTTGTTTTAAAAAAAATCTGTGTAGTATCAATGGTAATCCCTTGATCTCTTTCTGCCTGAAGAGCATCTAACAAAAAAGCATATTCAAACTCCATACCCCTTTTTTCACTGACTGTTTTTAATTCCTCGTATTTTCCTATAGGCACTTCATCTAAATCATGCATCAACCTTCCTATCAAAGAAGATTTTCCGTGATCTACATGGCCTACAATTACAACTTTTGGAATTTCTGTGTTTTCAAAACTCATTACATGTATCCTTTTGACCTTAATTTTTCAAAAACATCCTCTTGCTCATGATCCATAGTTCTACCTGACCTTTCAGAAACTTTTGTGATTTTAAGTTCACTTATAATTTCATCTAAATTCTTAGCTTCGCTGGATACAGGTGAGGTAATATCTTTGTCGCCCAAAGATCTATATCTTTTTCCATTTTTGGAAAAGTACAAGTCAACTATAGGTATTTTTTGATCCTTAATGTATTGCCAAATATCAATTTCTGTCCATCCTAAAAGTGGATGAATTCTTATGTGAACTTTATCAGGATAATTAAAGTTAGACTGATCCCAGAATTCAGGTGGTTGATTTTTAACATCCCATTTTCCTAATTCATCTCTTGGACTAAAAATTCTCTCCTTAGCCCTAGTACCTTGTTCATCTCTTCTAATGCCTGCAATAACTCCCCTAAATTGATATTTTTTTAAAATTTTTTTTAAACCTTCAGTTTTTCTTGCTGCTGATCTTGCTGCGGGAGGGAGTGAAGGATCAATTTCTTCTACTGGAGGACAATCTCCTTTAATAAGCCTTATATTCCATTTCTTCTCATATTTGTCTCTAAAATCATACATTTCTTTAAATTTTTTTCCTGTATCAACATGAACTAATGGAAATGGAATTTTTCCTAGAAATGCTTTAAATGCTATCCAAACCATTACATTGGAGTCTTTTCCTAGTGACCAAAGCATTCCAATATTCTTTATAGATCGGTATGCTTGCCTGAAAATGTAGATGCTTTCATTTTCTAATTTTTGAAGGTGACTATTCATCTTTTAATTTTTCCTGCTTAAATGAATTCCACATTCAGTTTTTATTTTATTTTTCCATCGCCCAGACCTAATGTTTGTCTTATCATTTGTTTTGAATGTACAATGCGAACATCCTATCGAAAAATAACCATGTTTTAATAAAGGATGCTGTGGTAAATTATTGACTTCAAAATAGTTTTCTACTTCTTCTTTTTTTATATTAATCAATGGGTTAACAACAATTTTTTCATTAAGTAGCTCGAAAGGTTTCAGGTCCATTCTCAAACCCTGATGATATGATTTTCTCCCAGAAATCCAAGAGCTATAATTTTTTAGAATCTTATCTAAAGGTTTTACCTTTCTAATTTCACAGCATCTATCTGTATCATTCTTCCAGAGATTATTTTCTGGATCTTCTATCTTAATCAGAGATTCATCCGGAAAAATATCTAAACAATTTGTTAGGCTAAATTTCTTGAGTAATTTATTTTTATAATCAATTGTTTCTGGAAACAAGAAATGGGTGTTTAACAAAAATATTGGAAACTTTTTATCAATTTTTGAAATCATATGAAGAATAATTGCTGATTCAGTCCCAAAAGAGCAAACATATGTAATTTTATTACCAAATTTTTTAATTGAAACTTCTAAAATCTTCTCAGGGGCTAACCCCTGACATTCTTTATTAAGAATAGAAGTATTTTCAATTAAGTCATTCATAACACTATTAATTACAAAAAAAATAATTTGTCAATATATTATGTAATTGTTATTAAACTACACAAAACATATGTATTTTAAATTTAGATTTATCTATTATTAATATTCTATGGACACCCCAAACATTAAAAAAACTTGGATAGGTATTAATTTAATAATGATTATTTTGATGATCATCATTGGTGGCATTACCCGCTTGACAGACTCTGGGTTATCAATGACGGAATGGAGCCTGATTGGTGGTATAGTACCTCCCTTAAATCAAAATGATTGGTTAGAACTTTTTGGTAAATATAAAAATACACCAGAGTTTATTCAAAAAAACTTTGATATTTCTATAACTGAATTTAAAAAAATCTTTTTTTGGGAATATTTTCACAGAATTTGGGGAAGACTAATTGGCATTACCTATACCCTTCCTTTTTTACTTTTTTTAGCAAAAGGATTGTTTAATTCAAATGAAAAGAAAATATACACCATTCTTCTTTTTTTGGGCTCATTTCAAGCTTTTATGGGTTGGTTTATGGTTCAAAGCGGTTTAATTGAAAGACCCGATGTTAGTCACTTTAGGTTATCTGCTCATCTATTAATTGCTTTTATAATTTATAGTATTTTACTTGATAGTTTTTGCAAAAATGCATCCAACAAAACTGACAAACCAAACTACTTTACAACAAAATATGACCATCAAATTACTAATATTAAAATTTCAATATTTTTAGTTCTATTGACTGTTGGCTCGGGGGCCTTTGTTTCAGGAACGAATGCAGGATGGGCATATAACAATTTTCCTTACATGGGAGAAAACTTTTTACCACCAATTTTATTACAAGAAGATTCTTACTCAATTAGTAAACTTTGTAACGACATTGGTTTTATACAATTTTTTCACAGAGTGTTGGCAACTCTAACACTAATCTATGTTTTAATAACCTTATTTAATTTATATAAATCAAAGCTTAAAGCTATTTATTTTCTTTCAATACTCGTAACAATTATTGTTGTTAGTCAGTATCTCTTAGGAATTATTATGCTAAAACTTTTTGTGCCCATACACTTGGGTTTGAGTCATCAGTTAGGTTCTTTAATTTTATTGTCATCGTTAATTATAACAAAATGTGAAGTTTTAAAAAGAAGGGCGATTAATCGCCCTTCTTTTTAATTTAGGTTAGGGAAAGATTTAGAAACTTTTTCCAACAGAAAATGTAACCTGATCCATATCAAGATCAGCACCATAGCCATCAACAGTCGTATAATACAGACCGAGATCTAAGCCAAATGCACTAGTTGAAAGAGATGCAAGATAGTCAGTGTAAGAGTTTCCATCCATCATTTCTGAACCAGTGAAACCTGCTGCACCACTAATTGTAAATGGTGTATTAGGTATGGCAATTTCCATACTCACATTTTGATAATCATACTCATCTTGCTGGAAACCAGAAGGTGAGTAACCGTAATAATACGAAATTCCTACATCAGTAATTGGGTTAGGAACAGCCAAGCTTAATGAACCATAGTATTCAAAAAAATCAACGTTTCTAGCACCATCTGCTGTGTTTTGATCAGTCATTCCAGGATAATCGTAGTACAAAAATCCACCATCATATGAAAGATAATCCTCAAGGAATGGAACAGCTCCCGAAAAGCCTCCATAATAGTCAAGTTCATTACCTGATAGAGAGTTAGTAGCTCCTGATACGTTAGAACCCCATATACCTGCATAAAAGTCTATATAAGTTTCAACTAAATTAACACCATAATCAAGTCCACCTTGGATAGCTGATTGTCCAGCATTTTGTTGTTCACCTCTCCACACATACTGTGAATAATAACTCACGTTAGCGGAAACATCACCATACGGCAACTTTTCAGGAAATTCAAAAGATTTGGATTCCTGAGCATAGATTAGTGGGGCTGCTAAAGCACCCACAATGAATAATTTTTTAAGCATTTTAATGTCCTTTCCCTTATTATGCACAATTTTTAATCAGCTTTATAATTTGTGCAGATATTAGTCATTAATTAATATATATCTATAATTTCCCATTAAATCCAGTAAAAAAGTAAAATTTAATATTTTTTTTTTATGTGTTGTTTATAAACAACGTTTAAAATAAACCTTTTTAGATGTAATCTTAATTCTGTATATGGTTAGCTTTTTTTGTTTGATTGCTTTTTGCTCGTGGTTGTACTTACTTTTCTTCAACTCCAGAAAGTCTTTTTCTTACAATGATTTTTTTTGGTCTAATGAGACTGTATTTGAGAGATCTTACAAAAAAAATAATATTAAGAATTATAAAAAGATTTGTATAGTTGTCCCAGCGAGAAATGAGGAAAAAAATATTGTAAAAACCCTCAATTCAATTGTAAGACAGGATTTAAACAATATCAGCATATTAATTATTGATGACAATAGTAATGATAAAACATATTTTGTTGCATCAAATCTTCTTAAAAAAAAAAAAATTAAACATCAAATTGTCAAAGGTAAAAAGTTACCTAATGGTTGGAGTGGAAAAGTGTGGGCCTTGAAGCAGGCAGTTGATATTTTAAAAAAAAAAGAAATTGAATATTATCTATTCCTTGATTCTGACATAATTTTAAAAAAAGGAATTATCACTGAAGCAGTCGAGTTCTTATGTCAAAAAAAATTACTTATGGTCTCATTAATGGCAAAACTTAATTGTTCTTCAAGCTGGGAAAAAATTTTAATCCCAGCATTTATTTATTTTTTTCAAAAAATTTACCCTTTTAGTAAAGTTAATGACTCTAAAAACCGGCTTGCCGCAGCTGCTGGGGGATTTATACTTTGCAAATCAGAAGTTTTTAGTGAAGAAAACTTATATGATCAAATTAAAGATAAAGTTATCGATGATTGTAATATAGCAAAAAAAATAAAAGAAAAAGGGAACATTTGGCTGGGTCTAACAGAAAAAATTTACAGTAATAGGTGTTATACAAATCTATCAGATATATGGAGAATGATATCTAGAACTGCATACGAACAACTTAATTTTTCTCCACTCTACTTATGTTTTTCTATTTTTGGGATGTGTATTGTCTACCTTTATCCAATACTTGTAATATTTTTTTTTGAAAAGGAACAATCAATATTATTTTTATTTAATAGTCTGACAATTTTATTTTTAATTATTTCTTTCAGGCCAACCGTTAGATTCTACAACCTTTCTATTTTTTATTGCTTATCATTACCACTTTCTAGTTTAATTTATATAATGATGACAATTACATCTGCTTTCAATTTTCATTTCAGAAAAGGTAATATTTGGAAAGGAAGAAAATATTAGTAGTTTAGAAATAAAAGAAAAGGATATAGCAAAATTATTATCTGGAAAAACCTTCACAGATGAAAATTTTCCTGTTGCATCTTTTTTTATAAAAAAAAATATTCAAAAGTACATCAGAGCATTCTATTTTTTTGCTAGAACAGCCGATGATATTGCTGATCACCGCACTCTTGTTTCAAAAGAAAAAATAAAAATATTAACTTACTTCGATAATATTTTAAAATTAGAAAAAAGAACTAGCATGACAGTCCTAAATAATATTATTAATTTTTTTCCAGAAATGTCATTCGCAAAAAAATATTCAAGGAACCTACTTAAAGCATTCTTAATGGATGCAAAAGGAAAAAAATATAAAACTTGGGGTGACTTAGTTTTTTATTGTAAATACTCTGCCAATCCAGTTGGAAGATTTGTAATAGATCTAATTTATCAAAAAAAAAATTTACCGCATGTAAACTTCAAAGAAATTTATTTGGCTTCTGATTGTTTATGTACCTCTTTACAAATCATTAATCATTTACAAGATTGCAAAAAGGATTTTCAGGAGCTAAAAAGAATATACATACCGGAATCTTTTTTCAAAAAACATTCTGTGGATAGAGAAATATTAAAGTTAAGAGACTCTAATGCAAATTTCTTGGATTTAGTTTTTGAAATGGTAGAGAAAGTTGAAATTATGTTAACAAAATCTGGTAAAGGTCTTGGAATGATTGAACCATGGAGCTTAAGAAAAGAAACTCTAATAATTTTAAATATTGCAAAAAAATTATGTTATTTACTAAAAATTAAAGATGTATT
>MDTB01087501.1_pt1 | contig 26497 bp, 27 predicted proteins | sample 811161 | NCBI WGS metagenome assembly MDTB01 (sample SAMN05326650, study PRJNA326480) | marine metagenome | isolation source: seawater | place: Mediterranean Sea | collected 2009 | reverse complement strand
TAAAACTAAATAAAGATACTCCTATATTTTCTGTTATTGATGAGGTTTCTGTTCCAAATCAAAGATCCAAACCTAAAAGAGGTCAGTTAGTTATTATTTATGTATTTCTTGGATTGGTGCTTTCAGTGGGATTTGTTATCGGGAAAGAGCCTTTCATTAATTTAATTAAAGAAATTAAAGATTAAGTATGTTTTTAATAACCACTAAGGGTCTATTTAACCAAAATATTTGATAAATTAGGCTGATTGGAATGGAAAGAAAAAATGTAATGAAGACAATATTAGCACAAAAAATTTAAACAACTAACATTGGTACCCATCAGAACAAAGATGCGTTAGCAGATTTATTTATGCAACAGGCAGGAGTTATTTGATAGGGCTTAAATATCTAAATGCAAATATTAACAACTGCTTATACTAATATTTATTAGGATTTTTTAAATCCTAGTTGTACTAACTTTTTACTTTGCCAATTTTTATCTAAAATTCTATTAAACAACCAAACTCTATACTCTTTGTGAAATATTATTCTATAAAAAAGTCTTATTCTTTGTTCTATGAAAATCTTCTTGTCTATTAGTTTTCTTCTTGATTTACTTTTCTTTACATCTAACAATAAATTATTGAAAGTACACAAATATTTTTCTATTTCTTTTGAAGGTTCATATTCTAAAGAATCTATCTTTCCAAAAGTAATATAACAGCTGGCTAAAAAACAATTCATAGGATGTCTTAAATTGCTGAATTTTAGGATAGCCCGTTTAGGATTTGTCTTTTTAGATAATATAAAAACATCGTAGGCATTTCTCAAAGTTATATTTTTATAGTCATACCCAAAATCGTTAATCTGCTGTGCAAAAATTGATAAAGCTAATTGATGGTCAAAACTTAAAACCATCACTCCATTTATTTCTTGAATTTCTTTATAAATTAAATCATAATCAAACTCCTGTGAATATTTTTCTATCAATAACTCTTTATGAACTTCAACAGCAGCGATATAATTTTCATTTACAAATCTTGATTCATGTCTATGAAAATGTCGCATCATTTTGTTAACATTATATCCAGAATCACTTAAAAGTATTTTTAAGGATGAAATATGATTTTTATTGACAATAAAATCAATATCACCAACCATTCGTTCTGCTATATCATCATATAGCCCCCCCAGTAAGTTTCCGGTTCCCTTTAAAAAAATAGGAGTTATATTATTGGCTAATAATAAGTCATTTAGTTCCTTGCCTTGTTTTATAATTTGAAGATTTCTCTTTCGATTTAACTCCGTGATATGCGCCATATAGCCTAATAAATCTTTAGGTACATATTTTAAAAAATTAGCTCTTTTTAGATTGCAATACAAAGCTGGAAATACATAATGACTGGTACTAACTTTTACCACTGCATCCCAATCTACATCAATTGTTTGAAGAATGATCTCTATTTCATCCCGGTTTTTTTCTTCCAAAGAAATAGTCAAACATTTAGCAACAAAAAATAAGGCTTCTTTATAATTCAATTACTTATCTTTTTAGTTAAAAAATTATTTGGTAGGATCTGGATTCTGTTTGAAAAGGATCTTCTATTTTTTCTCTTAATTGTTCTAAAGTAAATTTATCTCGTACAGATTTTGTTTTTGGAAAGATATAATTAGAAGGGGTTACAAAGAGTTTTACTCGTTCTGTTTTGGTAAGTTTTTCTTGGTTTAATAGCAGATCATCCAATACTTTTTCATAGAGTATTTCCATTTTTTCCTTAATGGAAGGTCCTTCTTTTTTTGCAGGCCCTCTTTTTGATTTTTTACCTGCTTTTTTGGCTGAATTTTGGTCGAATGGCATGTTTAATTTATATTATTAAGAACTAAATATACAAAAAGTCATTTACCTATTTATCTGTCGATTAACTTCTAATCTTTTTTCACACTCCCAAGCAGAATGTTTAACTTTCATATTAATTTTCTCAAATAGTGGCCTGATATTAGTGATTTTATCAATACTATCCAATACATCCTCATAAGAATTAGATAAGTTATCTATTATAACAACCTCAAAACGTTGTTTGAAGCTCTATAACTGCATGAGAACCAATTTAGCCAAGAACACCTGTAACTAATATTTTTTTCATCTTCTAGTATAACTTATCTGTTTCTAATTAATCTAATCAAATTTCCTATTCCATATTTTGGACTAGGATCAAAAAAGTGTGTTAACATAGTTATTCTTATCCCCTCCGGAATTTCATCAAAACCTCTATTTCCGTGAAGGGTAGCCCTTCCTAAAAATAGTATAGGAACATTATCAGAAAAATCGAATTCGACAGATTTATGTTGTTTAGATAGTTTTTCTACATTTTTTTTTCCCTTTAAAAAAAACTTATAATATAACTTTGAAATAATATTATAGAACTCCCCTAAAGGTTCAACTCTCAAATTTGGAAAAGTAATTAGCTGACCTGATTCAGAAGTTCTAGTTTTTGGAATAATTACAGGAGTTACTAAAGTAAACAAATGAGAATCAAAATGCATACGATATGATTCTTTGATATTAGAAGCGTTAACTACCCTTAAAATTTTATATATATCAGTTTTATTTACCTTTATATTAAATTTAGAAGTTGCAATGTCTGATAGTTGACTTGTAATTTTATCTAAGTCTATCATCTCGTGATATTTAGTTTGAAAGTCAGACCCTGTGCTATATGTGCCGAAATGTTTAGCAGCAATAATCTCTTTAGGATCTTCAGTTGAACGTAAATCAGGTAATTTAATATAACCCTGACTTAATAGTAATTCTGTTTCTTTATTTGTCATCTTAAAATATATTTATAAGTTAAGTTATTTAATGGACCAAGCAATCTAATTGGAATTCTTATTATTAAATTAACAAATAAAATTAATATATTAATATAGGATAATCTGTAAGATTTAATTAAAAAATTGAATTCATTTTTAATAAAATTAAATCCTGAGCGTCTTGAAACCATATCATTGCCAGCTCTAACATTTACTCCAATATAATTTATACTTTTAATTTCACAATCATTCATTAATAGTTTAATCCAAAGATAATAATCTTCAAAAAAAGGAACACTTTCATAAGACCCAACTTCAATTATTTTTGATTTATTAAACATAACTGAGACATGATTTAAAGGATTTCTATACTTCCCTCTAGCAAAGATATCTTTTTTTAATAAAGGTACTCGTCTTATTAATTTTTTACTGGAACCGTCTATAAACTCTTCGATAAAAGTTCCACAGACCACAAGATCATAGTTAATTCTAAATTCTTTTAAAAGTTTTTCAAATCTATAATAACAATTAATATCATCAGAGTCCATTCTTGCTACTAGGTTGTTTTTACATTTATCTAATCCAAAATTTAAAGCATAACCTAACCCATGATTTTCTGTTAACTTTTGTAGCTCAATAACTGGGAATTTTTTAACACAACTTTCTAAAACTAACTCAATTTCAATAGATATAGGGCCATCAATAACAATAACAAATTGATCTGGTAAAACTGAAGAATTGAATATTGATTCAATTGCCGTATTTAAATGATTAGGATTATCATTTTTGTAGCATGACATTAGCACGCTGAATTTTTGATTCATAATTATTATTGATTATTAAAAAAAGAAAAAATAAATTTAATGTATAAACATTATGGATTATTGCACCTGCAAACATAATAGAGATAAACATAGCAAAAGAAAACCTAGATTTTATTAAACGAATACAAATAAATAAAAAAATTATAAATCTCAAAAAACCAAATCTATAAATAAATTCTACTACAGAACTATGTGGCATTTCTGATTTAAGAACATCCCTAGTTAAGTTATTTATCGATTGAGAATTAAATATAAAATCCGAGAAATTATTGAATAAAATAGTAAGTTGCTCTCCAGTAATTTTGAATCTTACAACATTACTTCCATCTTTTAAGTTAACAAAACGTGACAAATTATTTTCACTTCCAGCAGGGATATCTCCAAGGTATGTAACAAAAAAATAATTAACTATCAATGGCATTAAAATAATAGATGTGATTGATAATAATGATATGAATTTTTTATTATTGTAGAAAAAATTAAAATAATATAAAACGAAGAAGATTAATAATGAAAAAACCACATTTCTAGACAACAGCATAACAAGTATGGGTATGACTAAAAAAATGTATTTATATTTCTTAAATTTTACCAAAAGAATTGTAAAAAATAAAATAATTGTGCCACTATGATTTCTATCCCCCCTTAAAAATGCATACTCTCCAGTAGAGTAATTTTCATATATTAACTGTAGATAAAAAGATAAAATAAATAATAAAAATAATTTAGATAATAGTCTATCATTAATAACTAAAGAGCTTTTGTTTTGACTTAAATTTATTAGAATATACATGTACATAAAAGAGGAAATCTCTAAAAAAAGACTATTCTGAAGCGACAATAATGATATAATTAATAAAAAAATAGTCAAAACTATTGTTGAAGCAGTTCTTTTTGGATTGTTTAAATCAGAAATAAATAATATTAAAAAAATAAGTATTCTAGAAAATTGTGAAAATAAAGGGGTAACATTTCCTAAGAAAAAAAAATCAAGACAGATTACAAAAAAAATAAATCGATATTTATTCATAAACGCTTATTTTACAATATTGAAACTGGTTGCAATTTTTTCATAGTTAGTACTTGACAATTTTTAACTAAATAAATGTGAGATAATATCTCATTAATCAAAATTAAAGCTAAACAGGCACTTTTTATTATTAAAATAAAAGATAATCATTTGTGTCTAATCTCGGGATTTCATGAATGTTATGTTTAAAACTATCATATACTTTAGGAGATGTTGTCAAAGCCAATTTAAAGTTGTATTTATACATTAGAGACAATGTATTTTCATCATAACTACCGAAAGGATAACACATTGTCAGTAAATAATCCTTTTTATAAAGTGAATCTAAAAATTTTATAGATTCTTTAATTTCATATTCTTGTTGTTTATAATTAAGAGAATTAAACCAAAAATGAGATTTACCATGACTTCCAAAATGCATTCCGTTATCAATCATTTCAGAAATTTGGTCTCTGTTTAAATAAAGTTCGTGTGATAATTCTTCTTCACTTTTATCAATAAATTCCTCAATCAATTTATCGCAAATAATAGATCTAATATCTAAATTTAAAACAGTCTGAAGCAACCTTTTTATTATTACTGTCTTAACAGTATCATATCTTGCAGAGGTGTTTATTTTTTTTATATAATAATCTAAATCATTTTTCATTTCTAATTTTGAATAGTGAAATCTAATTCTATCCAGTATTAAATCCTCATTAGCTGAGGCTAAAATTAGGTGAATTTTATTTACATCTAATACTTTGGAATTATCAATGATGTCTACTGGCACATAAAAAGCTCCTTTAATGTCATATTTAATTAATCTGTTAAAAACAAAATCATAATGATCAATATACCCATCGTCAAATGTCAAAACGCATGATTTTTTTTTAGAGTTGTAGTTACCCTCATAAAATTCTTCAATTGATATTATATTATAATTTTTAGACAAAAAACTTAATTGATCATCAAATTTTGCAATATCTAATCCTTTTATTTTTGGATAATTAGAGTTTTTTAAATCTCTAACATAGTGATACATTATTAATTCTGTTTTCATTTTTTTTAGTTTGGTCTATCTTGATCCCCCTCACCTTTAAATAATATTACTTTATCAATATCTTTTGAATCAACAAAAAAATAAATTTGAATATTTTTTTGGAGATATGGATTGAAATAATTAGGTATAATTAATTCATTCGAATTCTGATTTATTAATTTGAATCCCGAACTTTTCATTATAGAATTGTCAATACCAAAACAATAAAAATCTGCATATTCATAGTTTTTTTCAACTATTAAATCTGAAAGAAAATTTGAAAATATTTTTATGTTTTTTTGGTTTCCATAAAAATCAATTATTCTAATCACCTTTCTCTCATTGTGTTGCTGAATTCTAGTAACAAATAAGGCCTCAAGTTTATTTAAAAAATAAACACCATATATTTTATATTGAAATATGGGATGTTCAAAATATCTTTTTGTAAAATAACTTTTATTTTTAAATGGAATTCTATCTTTAAATTTTTCAAAATTAAATTCAGACAATTCAATTTCACTATTAATAATTTTAACGGAAAATTTATTATTTAAGACATGCTTATTTGTAAAATCATTACTGTTAGAAACACTTGCAATTTCAAAACGCTTTATTTTATTATTAATCATTACAAAATGATTTAATAACCCCGTATAAATACCTAAGTACCTGTAAATACCAAGTGTTTTTTTATTAATTCCAACACAAAAAAGAACTCTGCTACCATTTAAATCCCTTAAATATTGCAATAATTTCAAACCAGTTGATGGATTAATATTTTTTTTCTTAACCTTCCAAAGAGTTGCGCAGAAATCAGAATTATTTTCTATATAATTTATTTTATTTTTTGTATCAATTTTTGATGGTATAAAACCAAGTATACCTTGAATTTCATTTTCTGATTTAGCAATTATAAAGTTTATCTTATCATTAAATAAATATTCATATTTAAAAAAAGACTTATCTCTAGCTAGAATATGATTTTCTTTCCAATCTGAATTTATAAAATATTGAATATCATCAATATCACTTTTTTCAGCAATTTTAATAATCATTATTTAAAAATTTAACCCTCCAGAAATAGGAAGATTTATACCATTAATGTAATTAGAGTCATCAGAAAGTAATAACATAATAGATGGAATTAAATCTGAAACCTCAGCAATTCTTTTTAAAGGATGTGATTCAGCAGTAAATTCAATTATTCTTTCATTTATGTCAGATAAAAATTTAGTGTTTACCATAGAAGGAGACAAACAATTTATTGTTATTCTTTTGGTTGCATATTCACTAGCCAATGCCTTCATCAAGCCTAATAAAGCGTATTTAACTGTAACATATTGAGACATAGCCTTGGGCGGAACACCAATTGTGTAGCTAGATAACATACAAACGATTTTCCCGTTTTTATTTATTGCCATTTTAGGAAGAAATCTGTTAAGTATAATAGTTATTGAACCTAAACTAATATTTAATTGAAGTTGCAAATTTTTCCAATTATCATTTTTAAAACGAATGTTTTTAGTCTTTGGAGATACTAAGTGTACAATCTTATTTGGAATACCAATTTCACTTTCAATTTTATCAAGCATTTGAACTATGCTTTTTTCTGAGGAAAAATCAGACTTAATTGTAATTATTTTATTTGAAAGATTTTTTTGAAGTTTTAATAATTCTGAATTATCAGTGTTATAGTGAGCTACTATAATACAATCCTCTTTAATGCTCTTTATAAGAGATTTTCCTATATCTGAAGATGCTCCAGTTATGAATATAATGTTTTTCATTTTAAAATACCTATTTTAATTTTTGCTCTTGAGATTTTTTGTAAATTCTGATTAATTATTTGAGCTTTTAATACAATTTGATTAAATGTATCATTAATTGAGACAACCTCACCTGAAATTTTTAATTTATCACCGATAAAGACTGGCTTTGAAAACTGCAAGCTAATTTCATGCAATAAAGCATATTTTCCTGGCAAATAAACTCCTACAAGTGTTGAATAAAATGCTGAAGATAACATACCATAAACAACTTTTCCTTTCATTCCACTTGATTTAGCATAACTAAAATCTGTATGCATAGGATTGGTATCTTCGGTAATGTCTAAAAATTTCTGCATTTTGTCTTCGTCTATAGTTACATCAAAAGAATGTTTTATTCCCAATTTAATATCAGTAAACAAATATTGGTTCATTATTTTTATTGTTTTTTCAATATTATTAAGTCAATCATTGCTCCAACATCTTTTAGTTCTGACAATTCATCAAGATTAAATTTAATTTTCGTTTCATTTTCAATTGCCACAACTAAATTAATATGATTTAAAGAATCCCAATCGTCAATATCATTTGAGTTAGTAGATTCTTCTAATTTTAAATTTTCATCTTCAAATATATCTCGAAATATTTCTTGTATTTTTTCAAATAATTCTTCTCTATTCATTTTTTAATTTATTTTAATTAACGTTTGTTTACTTTTTGAATTAATAATTTTAAATTCCCAAACTATACTTTTATCAGCTTCTTCTTTAACTAAGCTAAATCCTAAGTCAGAAAAAAAAGCAGACACCATATTATTTTTTTTAGTTCTTTTATAGATACCAATTACATTTGTTATTTTTCTTAGATTACACTCGTGAATTAGCATGTCAAACATAGCAAGTTCCATGTCACGTTTTATAACTCTGCAACTCATTAACCAGGTATCAATTATACACGTTTTATCTACAATTTTACCAATTAGAACAGAGATAAGCCCATTATCACCAAACTTATCTTCGAGCTTACCATATAATGATATATAAGTGTCATCTTTAGAAATACTTTCAATTTCATTTAATTTATAACGTTTAGTTGTTAAATTAAATTGATTTGTTTTATTAATTAATTGTGTTATTCTATCAATATATACATTACAAAAAGGTTTAATTTCTGCTTTCATATTCAAAGAAACTAAATAATCATTATAATTCTCAAAGGTAGATTTTTGCTTATTTCTCTTAACATTTTCTGAATAAAATTTATTTCTACTTAAATCATCGTTTAATAGACTTACTATTTCAAAGTAATTATTATTCTCAATATGATCAATATAATCCAAAACATTATTACCAACATTGGGAACTGAAACAGCAGGCAGTTGAGATTCCACTATATTTCTTTCCATAGCATTATCATCAATAAAAACTAAACTATCTAAACCTATATTAATTTCACTGGCAATTTTTTCAATATTCGAATACTTAGGCTCCCAATTTGCTTTGAATGAGGTGAAATCATCAAAAGATAAAACACTGTCAGAATGTGTAAAAGCTTCTTTAGCAATTTCATGATTATTTTTTGAGCATACAGATAGGATTATGCCTCGTTGTTTTAATTCTTTGATATATGATTGAAATACTTTATATGCCTCACCCATTGCGGATTCATTTCCTAACTTAATTCCATTTAAACCATCATCACCAATAACACCACCCCAACATGTATTGTCTAAATCTAAAACGATACACTTTTTTGATCTTCCTAAAATTGATAATATTATTCCTGTAATTTTATTTGATAAAACTGGAATAGCTTCAAACGAAATTGCATATTTTGCGGAGTGCCAAAGATTTTTATCATGCCAATTTTTTAAACCTATCATTGATGATAAATAATTAATATCATTAATATGTAAAGATTTATTTTTTTGAGCCTCTCTAGCAAAATCAATATTTAGTCTGTTTAAAAAATAAGTTTTACCGTGAGGATCACATGAATCTAAACTTCCTAAACTTCTATTAATGGGTAAATCGAAATTATTTTGAATAATTGGGCAATTATATTTTTTTAATGAAGTCCATATGCTTTTAAATTTTCCTATTTCATTTTTATAAATTATTTCTATGTCTTGTTTACTGTCATTTATACTTGGATATTCACTTACATTATGATGAGTTGTGTGAATATATATTAAATCTGGCTCAAAGTTGATGAGATCTTTATTTTCAAAAATTGAATCTTCATAATACTTATTGTATTCTGATTCATAGAAGGAGGCAGAAAAACCATGTTTAAGTAAAAATAACTCAATTATTTTTGTTAATTCACTTGTGGTTGAACCACCTAATATTGCAACTTTTAAATTGAAAGGAAGATTTTCTTTAATTAACTCCTTACGAATGGCTTTACGCTTTCTAAGGATCATGCTACTGTCGAAAGGATAATTCAGTAATTCAATAATATTTTCTTTCATTTTTTGGTATAAGTTATTTTATAAAAATGATCTTTTAAAATTCTTTTTTTAATCAAAAATTTCAAACCAAATCTAAAAGATAAATTATAAAACAAAGTCCTCATAATTTTTAAAAAATCGAGTTTAGTAATTCTAAAAGACAGATTCTGGTTAATTTTTTTGTTTTTAATTGTTATTAAATTTTTAATAAAATTACTATAATTATCATTTACTGCCTGTGTTGTATTAGTTTTTGAAATAGATTTTAGTTGATTTAAATTTTTAATTTTATGAGGGGATTTATTTGCTGTGGAATCAATTAAAGTTGGAATATCTTCAGGCCAAAACAAAGCAGCTTTTTTGCCAGCGAAGTGAGCATCATGAATTAGGGTACTCCAATTTGATACAGTATATTCAGCATGATTAATCCAATCATATGCATTAAAATTATCATCCAAATAAAAGTTAGGATGTTTTAAAATGAATTTGTTAGTTGAGAAAAGTTTTTTTTTGTAATTATCAGTGGTTATTCCAGGATGAGGTCTTAAAACTACTACATTACCATCTTTCAATAATTCTTCTACAAAATCAAAAAACATTAATTGGTGTTTTTTTGAATAATTAACATATGTTTCTGCATCGGATTTAGAATAACCTAATTTAAGCCTAGATTTAATTCTTTTTTCTGACATCATAGCCCAATTATAATTAACTGGCAAAAAATAGTATTTATTGAAGTTTAATTTTTTTAAGTATTCTAAAAAGCTCTTGCTTTTAACAGGATTTGATAAAATATACGAACCTGGATTCACTGATTTAACTAAATTTTTTTCTTTTATTTTACTTTCTGATTTTAAAAAACTTTTAAAATCATCACTCCAATATAATTGGATTACATTTCTGGCATCTCTTTTAATAACTTTTGAAGATTTTGTAATGGGACCAATGAGTTGTTCCCAATTAAAATTTATAAACTTAAAATTATTTTTTTTTGGAATTACTGAAAATGGGAAATCTGATTGATCCAAACAATATGGCATCAATATTACACTACCTGTACAAAAAAAAACATCAATTAAATGATAATGAATTGAAATTATTTTAACAGAATATCCATAAGAGGTCAAATTGCTTGCTACTTTTTTAATGAATTCAAGTTCTCTTTTTGGATGTTCTATTAAAAAGATAAAATCAATTTTATTTTTTAACATATTCATTTGCTTTGATTAAATCATCTTCAGTATCTATATTAATATTTGGAGCATCACGATCGATAATAAAATCAATACTTTTATCAAAAAAAGATTTTTCTTTTAATAAAAAATCACATTTTACTAAATATATTGAACCATCTCTAATAAATGTATCTTCTAAATCTTGTCTTCTAGGTGTAATTGTTTTTTCATAAGAAATTAAACTGTCATTTTCAGCACTTAATTTAAATTGCCAATTTGGATTGTATTGATGGTTCACTTTTTTCACACTTATTAAAGTGTTTTTTTGAGATAAAATCAATTTTGAAATTGATTGATCTATTATTCCTTTAGTTCTAAAAGGGGTTGTAGGCTGAATTAATAAAACATAATCGAACAACTGATTGTTATCTTTATAAAAATTAATTGCATGAATTATTACATCAATTGATTTAGCAGAATCATCTGCTAGTTTTTTTGGTCGTAAAAATGGAAAATCAATTCCATTGTCAAGACAATACTTTCCAATTTTTTTAGAATCAGTTGATACAATTTTAGTTGTTATCATTTTAGAGTCATTTATACTGTCGATACTGTATTTTATAAGAGGATAGGCACCAATGAGATTCATATTTTTATTTGGAATTCCTTTTGAACCAGAACGAGCAGTAATTATAGCTAAGACTTTACTTTTCATTTACAGATTTAAATGTTTTTGTAAATGAATAATCAAAATTGTTCATAGCTTCTATCATTTTAATTGCAGCACTTCCATCTCCATAAATCAAATTGGAGTCTATTTTGTGATTTTTATTTAAAATATTTTTTATACAATTGTGAATTTGCTCAGAATCATAATCACAATCAAAAACATTTGACCCTCTGTCTCTATTTATTTGTCTATCTCCAATGTTAATAGTCGGTATTTTTAAATATGAAGTTTCTCTTATACCAGCGCTTGAATTACCAATCAAAAAATCCGAATTATGGATAAGTCTAACAAAGTCATTAGGTTTAAAGTTTTTGTGAAAACTGAAATTATTTGGATTATATTTTTCTCTAAACTTTCTAATGCCTTTTGAAGTACCGTCAGTTCCTGCGTCTGCATTAGGCCAAAAAACAAACACCTGCTTATTGTATTTAAGACAAGCTTCAAGTGTGATTGTTATTTCGGATTCTGATTTTTCAAAATTATTGGTTGTAGGATGCTGAAGAATTACGATATAATTTTTATAATATTCATCTTTTAAATTACCTATTCCTGAATAACTATCAATAATATCTTTAATATTAAAATCACTTTGAATAGCTTTTTTAGCTAAATCAATAGATGGGCATCCACAATTAAAAACTTTTGATGGATCCTCTCCCATTTGAATTACTCTTTCTCTTGCTAAATTGGTTGAAACCAAATGCAAATCTGCTAGCTTTGTATTTGCATGCCTAGTCTTTTCATCAATATTTCCTGTAATTTCTCCACCCTGGACGTGAATGAGAGGGATATTTGAGTAAGCGGCTGCAATTGATGTTGCAATAGTTTCAAATCTGTCAGCAATAGTAACAACTGCGTCAGGTTTCTCATTTATAAAAATGGTAGATAACTCATATATTTGAAGTGCAGTGGTTTTTGACATTGATATCAGTCCATTTGGACTCATCATGTTAGATATTTCGTAATTTACAACAAAGCCATCCTCCTTCAAGATTGTTCTTAAATCACCATAGTTTCTAACTAAAGATGATGATGCTAAAACTATTTTTAAATCATAATTTTTAGATATTTTTAACTCTTCTAAATATGTCTTAATTCGGCTGTAACTAGGTCTAGCTGTAATTACTACAAAAATTGTTTTCATTAAATATGTTTTGTTGTTAAAAATTCATTTTTATGAATATCCTTTTTTAGTTGTTTATTTAAAACTAATTTATAATCTGAAGCTGAAATACCTTTATTAGCAGGTTTTTTTGATTCTAAATCATTTATTTCTAGAACTGAGCCTTTTTTTAGATTTTTATTCACAGAAATACTTTTCCCAAAAATTATTTTATTTTCTTTTGAATAGCTGTCATTATATTTATAGTTATTCAATGATTCATGAAGTTCCTTAAGGTTTTTTGATGTTTTTTTAACATCTCTGATTTCAATTGATGAGGTACTATCTGGTCCAAATGATTTTTTATCAAATACTACGTGATATTCTAAAATTTTTGCTCCTAAAGCTATAGCTGCAGCTAGCGTAGATTCTTTTCCAGAATGATCAGAAAAACCAATCGTATACCTATTGCTATAGTTATTTTTTAAATAAGATAACCTGTCTAAATAAAAATTTTCTTTAAGTGAAGGATAGGATGTTGTACAATGTAAGATACTTAACTTTTTGTAATCTAAATAGTTAACTAAATTTTCTAATTCACTATTTGAAGTCAAACCAGTAGATAAAATTATATCTTTATTAAGTAATTTTATCTTATCTAACATTAACAAATTTCTTGATTCTCCAGAGCCAATTTTAACTCTTTTAACTCCTAATTCATCAATTAGATTTAGGGCTTGAATAGAAAATGGAGAAACCATAAATTCAAATCCTAAGTCTTCACAATGATTTTTAAGACCAATCCACTGATCTTTTGAAAATTCCATTCTTTTCCAATAATCAAATCTAGATTTATCTTCGTATGAAAAATTAATTCTAAATTTCTCAAATGAGCTACTTTCAGCATCAGCTATATGCATTTGAAATTTTATTGCTTTTATTTCTGCTCCTTTAAGAGAATCTATATAAGAGTGAGCAAACCCTAAACTTCCATCATGAGCTTGTCCTATCTCAGCTATTTGTTGCAACATTTTCTATTAATTTTTTAATGTTATTATTAAATACTTTATTTGAAAATTTTGTTTCAAATAATTCTCTTGAGTGATTAGAAAAAATTTCATATTTAATTTCATCTTGTATCAAATCATTAGTTAAATTTATGAAGCTACTAATTAAGTTATCTTTAATTAAGTATCCGTTTTTATTGTTAATGACCAGATCCTCGGCTGCTTCATAATTAGTGCTTATAATCGGTTTACCTTTTTGTAATGCTTCTAACATAGCTAATGATTGCCCTTCCCCTTTTGAAAGACACCAAATCAGTTTTGCTGAGGAAACATAATTTTCTGGATCTGCAACTAAACCTAAATAATTAATATTTTTGTATTTGTTTATTTTATTGATAAATTTTAATGCAAAATCTCCTTTAGAATTTCCAATTATATTAATATTAAAATTAATATTTTCAAGATTATCCAAGTTTTCAAAGAGAAAATCAAAACCTTTACGTTCATTTATACTTCCTATAATTAAAACATCAATATTATCTACATGTTTGGTAGGATCTATAACCTCAATGGTATTATTAATTACTAACCCTTTAGTTTTCAATCCGTACGATTTCCAATTTTTTAATGAAGTTCTATTTAAATGAACAACTAAATCAACAGAGTTATACAAATTAACAAAAAAGTCAAATTTCTCTGCAACTGCTGGTGTATTGAGGTAGGCTCGTGGCGTTCCATGAATCCATGCAATTTTCTTTGATTTACATAATTTTAAAAAAGAATGAAATTCAGAATTGTATTCCAAATGATTAAAAATTATTATATCATCCTCATAAAAATTTGAAGATTTTAGGCTATATCGAAATAAATTAATCATAGTCATTATAACCTTTTTCAATTTATTTTTAACTGTATAGGTTCTATATTTTAACAGATTAAACTTGATATTTAAACCTATAACGCCATCATATTCATTTTGAATAGAATTTTTAGTGGCATGACTAATTAAAGAAAAATTAACTTTATTAAAATTTAAAGATTTGAAAATTTGAAACCCAACCTTAGTTATACCAGTTTTTTTGGCTAGTGCGGCATCATGTGAATATAAATAAATTGACATATTATAATTTGATAATAAAATCACAAAAATCTAAAGTTTCTTTTCTGTGAGTAGAAATAATAACTATAGATTTTTTTACTAATTTTTTTAAAATATTCATTAAAAGTTTTTGGTTATAATTATCAAGAGCACTTGTTGCCTCATCAAAAATAATCAATTTAGACTCAATATATAGTGCTCTGGCAATTGATATTCTTTGTAGTTGTCCTCCACTGATATTTGAACCTTTTTCACTTATAACATGATCTAAATTATAATCAATTTCTTTTAAATATAAATCTAATCCTAGAGATTTTAACAAATTAATTATTTTAATTCTCATCTTTTCATTACCACTATAATTAACATCAATATTTTGACCTAATGAAGCATTTAGAATTATATTTTGTTGTGAAACATATGCAACATCTTTTAACCAAGAGTCTTTAATTGGTATATCATTAATTTTAACTTTTCCGGAATTTGGAGAAATAAATCCCATAATAATCTTAAGTAGAGATGATTTACCAGATCCACTTTCACCAACAATACCATAAATATTTCCAACTTTAAATTCATATGAAAAATTATTAAAAAGTTTCTTGTTAGAATAACTAAAATTTATGTTATCAAGTGATAATTTCTTTAAATCATCAGTTTTGAAAAAATTGGTTTTAGTAGTTGAAGAGTTAATTAAATCTGATTCTAAAACTTCAAAAGAATTAAAATTAGCTCGCATGACTGTGTATGTTGAAAAAATTTGCTGTATGTAAGGTAAAATTTTGTAAGCTGCAAAGCCAAAAACAATTATAGTTTGAAAAACTCCATCACTGTTAGAGTTATTTGATATTATTAAAATAATAGTACAAAACAATAATAGTTCAATAAGATATTTTGGGAACTTTGATATTAAATTAGTTTCGGCATTAACTTTACTAAATCTTATACCTTGTCTGTAAAAACGATCAAGTAAATTATTTTTTAATTTGTATAAATTAACTTCGATAAAAGCACTGATACTTTCTTCGGATATTTTGATTTTATCCGAATTTATATCAGTAATACTGATTCCGTTTATTTTTAATTTTTGTCTTACAAACCTAAAAATTAATAAGTAAAAAAGCAGAAAAAAAAGAATAGAACTTAGTGTTATAAGTGGGTCATAATAGACTAAGAATATGATTATTAGTATTACAACAATTATCTTACTATTCAATATAAAAAAAGGATTTAAAAAGAAATTTGCTAAACGCAAACTTTCGGCATTAATATTTGAAATAAGCTTTGAACTATTATTTTTTTGATGAAAAAAATAACTTTCGTTTAGGTATTTTTTTAAAATTAAATGTGAAGCATTTTGACCAACAGAAAATGAATATAAATTTGATTTATAAAGAACATAAATATTTAATAATGAGCTAATAATAATAATTAAAATACTTATTATTCCAAAATAAAATTTATTATCAGTCACATATTGCATTAAAATTGAGCTATTTTCCTGATTTGTTAGATTTGCTGAGAACCAAAAAGGTATTATAACAACCATAGCAAGTTCAGTAATGGAGGCAAGAACTATTAAAAATTGTAATTTTATGAATTTACTTAAATTTCCATCTACAACTTTTACTAATGTAATTATTGATTTAAACATTATTTATATTTATTATTTTAACAGAGTTGTTATTAATTAAATCTTGTAAAAACGAATAATCTAGTTCATCAAATTTAAATACGAAGCAATTACATTTATTACTGATTGCTAAAAAAATTGTACTAGAATTAATTGTATAGTAATTTTTGTAATAAGGAAGTATTTCTGTCAAATTATGTTGATATAATTTTAAACTATATTTTTCATAATCTTTTTTATTCGTTCTTGGATGGAGTATAATGTCTGGGAACTCACCTTCTTTTTCCTCTACAAATTTAAGCATTCTTAAAATAATTGAATTTGATTTTTCTTTTGACATAATTCCTTGCTCATAAAACTGTGGCATTGCAAAAAGAGTGTTTTTAGTTTTTTTAATTTGCACTAAATCTTTAGAATAGAATTCACCTCTTAAAATAATTTTAGATTGAAACTTTTGTAATTCAATTTTATGTTTTTTATTAATTGGATATCGTGAATAAACCGTATCAATACTTTTTGAACACCCCTCATACCAAGGATTAAATTTATTATTTCTGAGGATAAATAATAAAATAACAACCTTATAGTTGTAAAAACCAAAAACACCATTTTCTATGTGTTGCAAATTATTGGGGAATAACTTTTTTGAAATCCAAATTGAAAAAGAATTAAGTGGTTTTCTTAAACTTATTGATGAAGAAATTGAAGAGCATACAGAAGTAAGTAATAAAACTGTTTTGAAACTTAAAACCTTTTTTAAAAAATATAATAAAAAAAATCTAAATGTTAATTCTCTACTCGAATCTATATAAATTATAAAAGAAGAATCTTTTTCAACAAAATTTTTATAATATTCCTTTATATCATTTTTTCTTCTTCTTTTAAAAAAGAATATTTTTTTATTCATCAAAATTATAATCTAAAATCTGAGGTAAATTTTAGATTTTTTAAGCTTGAAATATTTGTAAAATCAACCTCATTGGTTAAATCAATTTTATTGTTTAAATCATCAACTCTTTTTGTGCTAATATCAAATCCTACAACTGTATGGTATTTTGAAAACTCAACTGCTAATGGTAATCCTACGTATCCTAATCCTATAATTCCTATTTTCATATCTATTTATTTATTAGATTGCTGTCCAACCTCCATCTATTATTAAATTTTGCCCTGTAATATATTTTGAATCATCTGATAATAGGAAAGAAACTGAAGGAGCAATATCATCAGGATTCCCCATTCTTCCTAATGGAACTTTCTTCTCATAATTTTTAACAAAATTAATATCCTGATTATCAAAAATACCTCCAGGTGAAACGCAATTAACTCTTATATTATTCGATCCAAAATAAGATGCCATATAGCGTGTTAAATTAACCAATCCTCCTTTAATCGCAGAATAAGCGGCAGGCATAGTCATACTTGTTTCGTCATAAACTGTAAAATCTGGTCCAACAACTCCATAAATTGAGGCTATGTTGATTATACTACCGTACATTTGTTTAGACATTTGTGTAGCTACTAGCTGAGAAACATAAAAATAACTATTTAACTGCCAATCTATATTTTGTTTCCAAGATTCTAATTTAATGACTTCAAATTTATTACCCCAATCTGTTGTTCTTGGATAGGCATTATTAACTAAACCATCAATTCTATTATACTTTTCAATTATTATAGATAGTGCATTATTGATTGAATTTTGACTAGTAATATCACATTCTATATTAGATAAATCTTCACTGGTCTTGTGATTAATATCAAGATTTATTGAAAAACCCCCATCTGATTTAATTTTTTTTATCATTGCAGAGCCTAGTAATCCATTACCCCCCGTTATTACAATAATTTTATTTTCTAAACTATTTTTCATTATGTAAACATATTTGTAATGCATGAATTGATTCTGCTAAAGAATTCATAGGTGTTTTATTAAAAATTAAACAATCAATAAAATATTTTAACTGTAATTTATATGTGTCTAATACATTAAAATCTTTAACTTCAAATATTAAATTATTTTCATCATTTGTAATTGTGTTGTTAATTAAATCAATAATCCAAGTATCATCTTCAAATACAATTTCAATTTCTCTTTTTGTCTTTTTTCTATAATAATTTAATATTATCGAAGCCGTAAATTTATCATATTGTAAAGTGTAGTTTGCGTAGTCTATTGCATCTATTGATAATGAAGAAACGCTTCTTTTAATAGAATTATATAATTTAGGTTGTCCAAATATCCATGTTACATAATCAATTTCATGAAAAAGATCTAAATGTACACCTCCACCCATTTTTGAATCCGCACTGTATACTTTTCTAAAATTAACTCCTGGCCTCCAATCGGGAAGGTATGAACCGCAGTATATATTTATTTCATTAACTCTTAAGTTATGATCATCTATTTTATCCTTTAAAAAATTTAAACACGGATGAAATCTTAAGTTGCATGCAACATAAGTCATGATCTTTTTTTTCAAAACTAAATTTAAAATTTCATCAAAATTTTCTAAGCTATGAACCGGTGGTTTTTCAATAAACAACGGAATTGATTTTTCGGATAATAGCTTTATATAATCAAAATGTAAATATGTAGGATTTGAGATAATTGCAAAGTCAAATACGCAGTAATTCAAATCAAATACATTAATCACATCTTCATATTGAGATGCGTCTCTAGAGGATCTAAGTGCATATATTTCAAATTCACTTGATAAACTTTTTAAGGCATTAATATGCTTTTTAGCAATTGATCCTAATCCTACTATTAAAATTCGCATCATATCAAATAAAATCTATTTTATTATTTTGAAGTAAGTAATCCAAAAAATCAAAATCAATAGGATGGTCCAAATCAAAGCAAATGTGATCCATTATGAAAACTAATGACTTATTTGTTATTGCACTGTTAAAGTTCATGTCAAAATAAATTTTTTTATACCAATAAAAAGAAGCATTTAGCTCTAAAACCTCAGGAGCAGCTTGACGCGATAAAGCCTTACTCTGTTTACATAATTCATAAAAACCGTGTTTATTTTTTTCAACCATGTTAAAATATGGATTACGATTGGCTGGACTTACAGAAAAAAGATTGTAAGCATCATTATTATCTTGAATTAATTCTAATGAATTTTCTAAATCTTTTACTGATCTTAATGGTGATGTAACATCTAAGTCTAAGACATAATCATATTCTTTCTTATGTTTATTTTCCATGTAACTTTTAACATCTTTTATTACTCCGATCTTTCCAGCAGAATCTGTAGCTAAACAATCTGGTCTATTATAATTAATATCAATTTGAAAATCTAATGATGAAACAACTGACTTAATCTCTTCAGAATCAGTTGAAAGAACAATATCATAACTGTTTTCTGATTTTCTCATTAGAGAACGTGCAGTCTTTAGAGTGTAATAAATTAATGATTTGTTATTAATTGTTTTAATGTTTTTATTAGGAATACCCTTAGAACCCCCTCGTGCGCATATTGTAATTAAAATTTTCATTAAAATTTTATTTGTTTAATATCTTTTTGTGCTTTTTCGTAATCTTCATGTTTACCAACGTCCAACCAATACCCTGAAAGCGGATATGATATTATTTTTCTTCCTTTTTTTATCAATAACTCCATCAAATCTGTTGCATTAAAAAAACTGTTATCAGGCAGAAATTCTAGAGCTGATTTTTTCATTAAATAAATTCCTCCATTTGAATAATAAGTATAAGTAGGTTTTTCTTTAAAACTCGTTATTTTATTATTATTTGATGTTTCCAAAATTGCATAAGGAATATCTACATGATAAGGTATTGTTACAATAGAAAAATCGGCATCTTGACTAATAAAATCTAAGAAAAAATGTTCATAATCTAAATTTGTAAGAATATCAGAGTTTGTGAGTAAAATATTATTATTTTCAAAATTCTTAATCTTCGATAATGCACCTATTGTTCCGAGTGGTTTATTCTCCCAAACATAACTAATCTTTATGTTTTTTTCTTTTCCATTTTTAAAATACTCTTCTATTTGTTCTCCTAAATAATTTAAAGAAAACCAATAATTATTTATTCCGTAAAGAGATAATCTATCTAAATTATGTTCCATAATAGGCTTTTCTCCGACTTTCAATAACGGTTTTGGAATATTTTTAGTTAACGGTAGAAGTCTAGTACCTTTTCCTCCAGCCATTACAACTGCATCCAATGGTAAATAAGATCTTTTCTCTCTAAAATTTATAATATCTATAACTTGGTTTCTACTATTTAATACAGGTAAAATTGTAAAATTACTTTCTCTATAACTTATAATTTTAGAAATATCTTGATCTCCATATTTAATAAACTTTGGGTTATCTTGAACAACTTCTGTAACAAAACTGTCTATGGAAACCCCTTTAATTAAACCTCTTCTTATATCCCCATCGGTTAAGGATCCTATTAAAATATTATTTTTATCTACAATAAAAAGAATTGCATTTGAAGCCAGTATATCCAGTTTGACAAGTGCATCTTTAATAACAGTTATTGAGGAAATTAAATGTTTTTTGTAATCTCTCATTTTTTTAATATGTCTATTATGAGTTTTGATGAATTTTTTTTGTAATAAATATTCTCTTCTTTGTATGTTCCAAGATTAAATATTCGTAATGCATTTTTAACTATATCATTTTTTGTGAAAATTGTATTAAATGTATTTTTGCTTTGTGATCTTCCTTTTTGTCTATCTCCAACATTAAGAACATACTTGCCAAATGAAGCTGCTTCTATTATTCCACTTGAAGTATTTCCTATTAAAAATTCAGAATAATGCATAGCAGAGAAATAATTTTCTTTTCCAAAGTTTTCTACTAAATAAATTTTAGTAGGTTGCCTTTCTTTTAATATTAATAGTTGATCTCTATATACACTCCCAAGTGTATCTGCATTTGGCATAGTAATTACTACATTTATAGAATTTGATAAATATTCTAGTGCTTTTCTCATTTCAATTGAAAATTTATTATTTTTTTCAACTGCTATTGTTTCTGGATGGAAAGTAACCAATACAAAAGGTGCATCTTCAATTTTGAAATTACTGAATAAAATATTTTTATTTAATGGTTTAAAATTTTCTATTTCAGATAAACTTAATGAGCCTATATTATGTATATTTTTTTTTGTTCCAGTTAATTTTATTACTTTATTTTTATTTAATTCAGTTGAAACTAAATGATATTTAGAAGCTAAAGAAATTTGATGTCTGTAAATATTATCTATAGCTCCTAATGTAGTTTCACCTCCATGTATATGAGCTAAACTAACATTGAAAGGAATACTGGCTTGAACAGCGGCACTCATTTCAAATCTATCTCCTAGACATAAAACAATATCAAATTTATTGTTATTCCAAAATTCTGAAAATTTTAAAAGTGTAGTTCCATAAGATTGGACAATACCTTTTGGAGAATCATCATTTCCTAATCTACAAATCTTATGAATTACGTTATAATCATCACTTATAATATCTGAGACTGTATATCCATATTCCGAAGATAAGTGAGTACCGAATGATATAATCTCTAATTGGAAAAAACCATCATTTTTCAAATCATCTAATAGTGGTTTGTATATCCCGTAGTCAGCTCTAGAACTAGTTAAAACTCCTATTTTCATGATATATTATCCCAAGTTAATTTACTGAATTTTTCAAGATCTGTATTAACTTTTTTACCTATGACTTTTTCCCAATTCATAGCACAAATTCCATCTCCAGGTCGAAGTGGAATAATATCTTTTTCCGTAATCGCAGACCCTGATTTAAGATCTACTGACAAATGAATACTCTTACGGGCAATAAAAATATTTTTTTTCTCACTCGATGATACTTCTTTTATTCCATTTCCTGAAATAGCTTTTTCGATGTTTCGGATAGCTTCAACCATCTCTTTAAGTTCACGAGGCTCCAATGAAGCCTTGTGATCTGGACCTTTCATATTCCTGTCTAAAGTAAAATGTTTTTCAATTACCTGAGCACCCATAGCAACAGCTGCAATTGGCACCTCAATTCCCAATGTATGATCTGAATAACCTATGCATACACCAAGTTTCTCCTTGATTGTTAACATAGCTTTTAAATTAACATCCATCATTGGTGTTGGATATTCTGTATTACAATGCAAAACAGTTATCTCACTTTTTTTAGTACCATTAGAAATTAAAACATTTATAGATTTTTCGATCTCTTCTATATTGGCCATACCAGTTGATAGAATTACCGGAAGCCTTGTATTAGCTATCGCTCTCAAGTATGGGAAATTAGTCAACTCACCACTAGGTATTTTGAAAATATTTAAATTTAATGAAGATAAATAAGTAATACCATCTACATCAAATGCCGTTGAAAAAAAATTAATCTTTTTAGAATTACAATATGAAATTAATTCTAAGTGATCTTCAGAACTAAGTTCTAATTGTTTTAACATCTGATACTGAGAATCATCGTTATCTCCTATGTTCTTAATTTGATAATCAGCTTTCTTAGCCTCAGGACTAACTAATTTATCTGCTTTAAAACTTTGAAATTTCACGTAATCTACTTTTGCTTCAGATGCTGCATCAATTAATTTTTTAGCTAATTTAATATCTCCATTATGATTAACTCCAGCTTCAGCTATTATTATTACTTTTTTCATAACTATAATTTGTCTCCAACTCTTAATTTACCTTCTATGTCAAAAACTTCTATAAAAGAATCTTTAGTCTTAATTAAAAAACCTTTTTCTGTTTTACTTAGAACCTGACCTACTGTACCAATATAAATAGGTGCATCTTTGATGTAATTGGATTTATTTATCTTTACTTCTTTACTGGAGTTAAATGTTCTTGCAACAGGACCAGGTTTAGATATAGACCTAATAAAATTAAAAATATCTCTGGAAGTATTATTCCAATTAATAATTTCATCTCCTTCTCCTCTCATTCCACAATAAAAGCCAACTGGATGAATAGACTTTTGAACTATTCTTTTAAATTGCCCCTCAAAAACCTGAACCATAGATTTATATAAAATATTTGCACAAGAAGAGTAAGATATATCTAGTAGTGTACTGTAATTATCTTTATCAGTTATTGGAAAAGTTTCTTGTAAAATTATATCTCCTGTATCAATTCCTTCGTCGACAAAATGTACAGTAATTCCAAATTCTTTTTCATCATTTATTAAGACCCAATTTAAAATATTTCTACCTCGATAAAAAGGCAATTTACCTGCATGACAATTAATTATTCCGATTCGAGTAAGATTAATTATTTCTTTTCTAAAAATCTGATTGAAACTCATTGAAACTAATACATCACAATCATAATCTGATATTTTATTTATACTAGTTATTGAATTAACATTTTTTAATTTAAAATAATCAATATTATATTTTTTAGAAAAATTAAAAAGTGTTATATCTTGGGTGTCGGTCCTTGGAACTATAAACCTTATATCAAATCTATTATCATGTACTATTTTTTCAAATGCATTGTGTGACCAAGGCCCATCTGCAAAATAACCTATTTTTAGTTTTTTTATCATAATATTACACTGCTGGGTATATTGACTATTCTGGCTTCTAAAAATCTTGTATTTAATAATTCATCTTTTTGACAATGTTTATACATAGGTAAAGAATCCATTGCCTTCCAAATAGGTCTTGTCATAACATTATTAGAGATAGTAAATTCTAAAAATAAATCACGTTCTTTAGAATTATCAAGTTCTACTGACATCAACCAATAATTTGCTTTAGTGTTTTTAGTTTCGGTTCTAAACTTAATTCCTCTTTTAGAAAAGAAATTTTCATATCTATTAGCCAAACTTCTTTTCTTAACTAAGTATAAGTCTAACTGTTCTAGTTGAGCACATGCCAATGCAGCGTTTAAATTAGGCATTCTAAAGTTATAACCTAGTTCGTTGTGAACGTATTCATATGGATGAGGTTCTTTGGCTGTAGTTGTTAAGAATTTTGCTCTTTCTCCAATTAACGTATTATTTGTAGTAATTGCACCACCACCGCCTGATGTAATAATTTTATTTCCATTAAAAGAGAAGACTCCAACCTCTCCAAAGCTTCCGGTTGATTTACCATTGTATGTACTCCCTAATGATTCTGCTGCATCTTCAACAACGGGTATTTTCCAGCGTTTACAGACTTCAATTAATTTTATTATGTGTACCGGAAATCCAAAAGTGTGCATTGGTAAGCATGCTGCTATTTTTCGACCACTACTTTTATTATAACATCCATCATCTCTCAAATCACCAAATTCTTCTAAAAAATCACTAACAGCGTCAGGAGATAGACCCATTGTATCTAGGTCAACATCAACAAATACTGGATGTGCATTATTATACGAAATAGCATTTGCAGTAGCCACAAAAGTTAAAGCCTGGGTAATAACTTCATCATTTTCTTTCACACCCACAAGTTGTAAAGCAACTTGTAAGCCTGCGGTACCGTTAACAACTGAAATAGTTTTTTTCGTTTGTGTTACAGAACACATTAGTTCTTCGAACTTGTCAACGAAACCACCAACACTCGAAACATATGTTGAATCAATACAGTTTTCTAAGTATTTTTTTTCATTTCCCATAAAAGTGGGTGCATGAAGTGGTATAAAATCGTCAGATTTAAACTTTTTTCTTATGAAACTAATTATTTCGTTTTGCATCACATTTTAGAATCTAAAGTTCTTCCTAATTCTTCGTGATTAAAATCAGGAAGAAAATCTTTCATAATTTTAACAATACTTTCTTTTGTAGTGATTTCTTTTGAAAATGCTAATTCAAAAGAAATTAATAATTTATCTATTTCAGAAATAGATCTTGGTTTTAAATTTGTTATGACTCCTAAAGCCTCATGTCTATTTAAATCAACATCTTCATTTTTTGTGTAAAATTCTTCAAATGGTTTTTCGCCAGTTGTATCACTACCTGAATAAAATACTGGGTACTTATCATTTATAAAGTAGGATTTTTCAATGGCTTCATTTTCAGAAAGACTATTATCAATTTTAAATCCGTATTCATTTAATAGTTTAGTAGCTATATTGGCGAAAGTCATTACCTGCCCTTTTTTTAATTTAGGGAAATAAATATCTCCTGACTTACCAATAATACAAGCTAACAGACATATTTGACCACTTTCTTCTGGTGAGACAAAATATCTGGTAACATCATTGGGAGCAGAAATGGGTTGATTTTTAGAAATTCTTTCTAAAAAACCATAAGGCAATGATCCATTTGAAAAAGCTACATTTGCAAATCTCGCAGTGGTGACGTGATATTTTTTAGAATAGGTCATTATCATATCTTCCATAATTTTTTTACTCCCACCCATAATGTTTACTGGATTTGTTGCTTTGTCAGTAGAAACACAGAAAAAATGAGATGGGGGGTATAATTCTAAAATATCTAGTAACCCTTTTGCATTCATTATATTATTCTTTATTAGAGCTTCGACTGAGAAAGAATCCTTTTCACTACGAACATGTTTATGTGCGGAAAAATTGGCTACAATATCAAAACCTTTTCTGTTTTTAAACATTTTAAAAAATACAGAGTCTGCATAATTCATGGGGTAAGTAACAAATTCTTGTGGCAAATAAATCCCTTTTGAGCTTCTTAAATCTCTTGTTAGCTCTGTAAGTCCATTTTCATTAATATCAACAACAATAAGAGATTTTGGTTCAAAAGGTAATAATTCTTTGATGAAAGAACTTCCAATGGTTCCAGCACCACCAATGACCAATACTGATTTATTTTTTATATGTTTTTGCAATTCAAGTTTATTTTGAATTATATCTTTCAAAAACATACTTTGTTTTCTATTAATTATATTT
>MDTB01046306.1_pt1 | contig 26498 bp, 22 predicted proteins | sample 811161 | NCBI WGS metagenome assembly MDTB01 (sample SAMN05326650, study PRJNA326480) | marine metagenome | isolation source: seawater | place: Mediterranean Sea | collected 2009 | reverse complement strand
CTTTCCAGGAATTTTACCTTCTTTCAACCGAGACCGAACGCTGACTCTGCGTGGCCGTCCAACCGGGCCATCTCCTGCCAACGCAAAATCAATTCGACGTGCATCCAAATCCACACGAGCCACTGTAACTCGGACTGAATCAGCTAAACGGAAGACTTGATGAGTCCTCTCGCCGGTCAAAGTGTGCTGTTGCTCACTGAATACCCAATAATCAGGGGGTAGCTGGGTAACATGAACCATCCCTTCAACAAAGAGTTCATCGAGCAGAACAAAGAGACCGAAACTTGCCACCCCGGTGATCGTACCCTGATACTCCTCTCCGAGTTTTTCACGCATGAATTGGCATTTCAGCCATTGCCCGACATCGCGACTTGCCTCATCTGCACGACGCTCTGTCAGCGAGCAATGCTCACCCAACCCAACCATCTGGTCCATGTTTGGTAGGTGATCTCTAACGAGCTTACTCGGATCATCTTGGGCACCTGTTTGCACAATCCACTTCAATAACCGATGAACCGTTAAATCGGGATATCGACGAATTGGAGACGTGAAGTGCGTGTAATGATCATATGACAATCCAAAATGTCCGATGTCTGGATCGGGGGCATATTTCGCTTGTTGCATAGAGCGTAGGATCATTGCCTGGATCAATGGGAAGTCTGGGCGTGCTTGTGCTTGATCGAGTAATGCCTGGTAATCAGATGGCTCAGGTTTCTCGCCACCACCCAAACCAAGCGCCATGGACCCCAAGAATTGCCGGAGCGCCGCTAAACGCTCATCACTCGGACCCTCATGAATCCGATACAACGTTGGCAGTTTAAACTTTTTCAAACAGCGAGCGGCAGCGACATTGGCCGCCAACATGCATTCTTCAATCAGTTTGTGCGCCTCAAGACGTTGATGTGGGACGACGCTACTGATCTTGCCTTTCTCGTCGAAACTAAATTTCGGCTCCACTGAATCGAAATCCAAAGCACCTCGATCGTCGCGTGCAGCACGCAATACTCGATACAGCGAAAACAAATCAGCCACATTTTCAGCAACAGCGGTAGTGTTAAAGCGACCTGACTCAACAATAGCGTCCTTCAGGGCAGCCGGCGATTGATGGTCCGCTTCGACTGAATCCAGAGTGTCTTGGACTTGTTTGTAGGTAAGTCGTTGCTGCGACTGGAAAACCACTTCGTGGAATCGATAGCTTGTCACACGACCTGTCGAGGCGATCTCTAAACAGACCGCCAGAGCCAAACGATCGACCTGCGGATTCAGTGAGCACAATCCATTCGACAATGTCTCAGGTAACATCGGAATCACTTCACTTGGAAAATAGACAGAGGTCCCACGCTGGATCGCTGTTTGGTCGAGTGGTGAGTTCTCAGTTACATAATTTGCAACATCTGCGATCGCGACCCACAACGTCCATCCACCCTTACCCCTTGGTGCGGCATAGACTGCATCATCAAAATCCCGTGCATCCTCACCATCAATCGTCACAAATGGATAATCTCTTAAATCCACTCGCATATCAGCGATTGTTGGATCAATGGAATCACCAAACGCGCGTGCCTGAGCAATCGCTTCCGCAGAAAACTCATATGGCAAATCATGCGTTCGTACAGCGACCTGAACCTCAATCCCTGGATCGGAAGCTGCGCCGACGACATCAACAACATGCCCAACTGGTTGGCGATTGGATTCGGGAAACGTATCGAGCTGAACAACCACAAATTGACCAAACCGTGCACCATTTAATTGATCGTCTGGAATCAAAATCTCATGCAAAAATCGATCATCCTCGGGTGTGACGAATTTTACCCCTGCTTGCTCTCTCAGTCGCCCGATGAGGCGTTGATGCGTTCTCTGGAGCACCTCGACGATGCGTGCTTCACGCTTACTTTTTGAATGTCTCGATGGTGGCATCACGGCAACCAAGACACGATCACCATGAAATACCTTTCGCATCTGCCGATCATGCAAATAGAGCGTATCCCCATCGTCATCCGGTTCAAAAAATCCAAACCCATCCCGATGAGCGATGACGCGGCCAGACACCAATCCAGCGCGATCCACCAACACATAACGTCCGATCCGATCGGTAATTATTTGACCGTCACGACACATCGCAGACAATCGCGCAAACAATCCCTCGCGATTCGACTCAATGGTCTGAGTCAGCGACGCCATCTCTTCGTAATCGAGGGGACGGCCAGCCTGTTCTAGCAACTCCAAAAGCCACTTCCTTGAGGCCACAGGGTTGTCATAACGAGATGCTTCAGCATCTCCATAGGGGTCAGACATAGTTTCTCCTTTCAATGCCTGTAATAATGAGGTTCGATCTAACGGAAGTCACGCATAGCCCTGAAATAACATGAGCAAACGTAAACTGACGCGTCAGCAAGCGTGGCGCATCGAAAAAATTCAAAAAGAGCGTCTTGATCGCGCATCACGGCACAAAGTGCATGTGGAGGACCTTCTCGAATCTGGGAGACTCGGCCAAGAACAAGTCGGACGCATAGTTGCACGCTTCGGGAAACAGGTCGAAGTCATTGCCGTCGATGCTGTCGGCCAACCGGTCGCTGAATCCATACGCTGTCATCTGCGTTCAAACTTGTCGTCCTTGGTGACAGGCGACCAAGTGATTTTTCAAACAACCGATGACGCCGGTATTGTGACTGCATGTGAGTCTCGACGGAATGTGCTTGAACGACCCGACTCCCGTGGCGTTATCAAAGCGATGGCCGCAAACATAGATCAGCTCGTGATCGTCACCGCACTCGAACCCGCGCCACAACCTGAGCTCTTAGATCGTTATTTGGTTGCCACCGAAGTCGCTGGTATCCCCCCGTTAATCGTGATTAACAAGGTTGATTTACTAAAGGGGTCAGAAATCAATCGTAATTTTTTGCTTGCGATCAAGAATCTCTATCAAGTAATTGGATACACAGTTGTTGAGGCTACCACCAAAGAGCCAGGCGGACTCGATGAACTTTCAAAACATCTGATCGATAAAAGCTCAGTCTTCATTGGGCAGTCTGGTGTCGGTAAATCGAGTCTAGTCCAGACACTGTTACCTGATGAGCAGATACAGGTCGGTCATCTACATCAGCAAACCCGTTTGGGGCGACATACGACCTCGACCGCGCGCCTTTACTCATACTCAAAAGGAGGGTCTATCATCGATTCGCCAGGGATTCGCGATTTTGGTCTTGAACAAATATCACGTACTGATGTTGAGCAAGGCTTTATTGATATTCGTGAATTTTCGAACCAATGTCGATTCAGAGATTGCAGACATCGCCAAGAGCCGGGATGCGCAGTTACCGATGCAATTCAAAAGGGCAAGCTCTCAAAAAGAAGGCTCGAATCTTTCCACCGAATTTTAGACACCCTGACTGGAGGAAATGCATGAACTTCATGCAAAACTTAAATACGTTAATCCAATATTGTCTGCCGGCGCACCTTGTTTCGCGAATCGTCGGACGGTTGGCGTTTTGTAAAAATAATCAGGTAAAAAATTTCCTGATTCATCAGTTTGTCAAGCGCCTTGATATTGAAATGGATGAGGTTGCTGAACCGGCGTTGGATGCTTATCCTCATTTCAATGCATTTTTCACTCGCGCCCTTAAAGATGGCGTTCGACCACTCGCTGGGAAAAAATACATCGCATCACCAGCGGATGGAACTGTGTTTGGCGGCGGCCAACTATCATCGGACACTCGGCTTACAGCGAAAGGTCATCATTTTTCACTTACCGAGCTTTTCGGTGGCAAGGGATACAATGAAATCTACAGCGAGGGACACTATTTAACCGTCTATCTGTCGCCAAAAGACTACCACCGAGTGCATTGTCCCATGGATGCTGAGCTTAAACATATGGTCCATGTACCGGGCCGACTTTTTTCAGTAAACGAATCAACAACAACCTCAATTCCTGCGGTTTTCGCCCGGAACGAACGCGTCATCATGCATTTCAAGAGCGAGCACGGACCGTTTTCAATAGTGCTTGTTGGTGCGATGCTCGTCGCCTCAATAGAAACACCATTTGCGGGATTGATTACCCCACCGGGCCGATGTATCACCGAATGGAATTATCATCGCGGCACACATCACAAATTCGCCCAGGGCGACGAAGTCGGCCGGTTCCAATATGGTTCCACCGTCATTCTGATCCTGCCAAAATCGATGAAGGGTTTTAAACCGAAAGTAACAGGCGGAAAGGCTATAAAGATGGGTGAATCACTCGGGCAACCGTAGAGCCGCCCGAGCGCCTCGATTATTGTCCTGTCGGATTCTTCAAGTATCTGAAGAAATCAGACTCAGGGTCAATGACTAGCAAATCGTCTTTTCCCGCAAATGAATTTTTGTAAGCCTGGATTGATCTGTGAAAGGAGTAAAATTCAGGGTCCTGTTTATATGCATTAGCGTAGATTTCAGCCGCAATTGCATCGCCTTCACCTCGAATCTGCTCCGCCTCACGGTAGGCATTAGCCTCAATAACCGTATTCTGACGATCAGCGTCCGCCTCGATACCTTCGGCGAGCTCACGGCCACGGGACCGGTGATCACGCGCCTCACGCTCACGCTCTGTACTCATCCGCGAGTACACCGCGTTGGAGACTTCTGGCGGGAGATCAATACCCTTTACTCGTACATCCAATACATGGATGCCAAGTTCGTTCAACGCGATGTCATCAAGTTCTTTTGTAATTTCCGCCATCAATGCATCACGCTCACCAGACACTACTTCGTACACAGTCCGTTCACCAAATTTATTACGCAGGCCATTATCGACGCGTGAGGCAAGCAGGCTATTTGCTGAAAATTCATCACCCCCCGTTGCGGTGTAGTACTTTCCAGCATCTGCGACTCGCCATTTTACGAAAGAATCAACGATCAATGCTTTTTTCTCTGCTGTGAGGTAACGTTGCGGGCTCGAATCCAACGTGATCAATCGAGACTCAAATCGCCGCACATCGTTCACTATCGGGATCTTGAAGTGGAGTCCTGGTTCTATATCGGTCGAGACCACCTCACCGAACTTCAGAAGCACGGCACGTTCGCGTTCGTTCACAACGTATAGTGAGTTGGACACTACGGCTAAGAGGACCACCAACCCAATCAGTATGCTCATTTGACGTCCTGACATTATCGAATACTCCCCCTCTGAGAATCATCGGTTTGACGCGAACGAATCTCCTGAATGACCTGGTCAGTCAGACTACGAATATCACCCGGCGTCATACCCCCAGTTGTCTGCTGGACGGATGAAATTGATCCACTTCTATTTTGATTCGCGATTGATGGCGCTGCTTGACTCGCGATGCGATCCAGAGGCAAATACATAATGTTCGATCCGGAATCGACGTCAACCATTACTTTAGAAGAACGCTGCATGACCTCCTGAACCGCATCAATGTATAGGCGCTGACGCGTAACTTCAGGCGCTTTCCTATACTCAGCCAGCAACTTCAAAAAGCGATCGGCCTCACCCTGTGCCTGTGCAACAACCTGCTCACGATATGCATTGGCTTCCTCCAGCACACGCTGGGCGCGACCACGAGCCTCTGGGACTACACCATTTGAATATGCTTCGGCCTGGTTTTTAAGACGCTGCTCATCTTCTCGCGCTTTAATGACGTCGTCGAACGCCGCCTGCACCTGGCTTGGCGGTTGGCTATTCTCCAAGTTGACTTTCACAACCCGGAGGCCAGCGACATAATTCTCTAAATACTCTTGTAGACGCTGCTGGACTTCACCACCAAGTGCCTCACGGCCCTCTGAAATAACTCCAGTCATTTCTGACGACCCGACCACGTGCCGTATCGCAGAGTCGGTCGCATGCGTTAGCGTTACCTCGGGCTCTCTGACATTTAACAGAAAATCGCGCGGATTTGAGATGACATACTGAACCGCAAGCGTGACGTCTACCACGTTTTCATCCTCGGTCAACATTACACCCTGGGACGTATGTGTGCGGACCCGCGTAACATTCACCTTGTTCACTTCGTCAACAATCGGCGCGTTCCAGCGGAGGCCCGGTGTCTTTGTTTCTAAGAATTGTCCAAACCTCAGAACGACCGCACGTTCCTGTTCGTCAACCTTATAAAGGCCTAACGCACCAAATGCGACGAGGGCGATCAGCGCGAAAACGCCAACCATCCTTCCTGAGAAATCGAACCCAGGACCATCACCTGAATCTGATCCCCCACCAGAGCCACCACCAGCCTTACCAAACAGCCCATTCAGGCTTTGTTGTAGCTTCTTTACTACTTCATCAAGATCAGGAGGACCCTGATCATTTCGGTTGCCGCCACCCCAAGGGTCGCGGCCATTATTTCCGGGCTCATTCCAAGCCATGGAGACTCCTTCGCCAGATTAATTTATCACTGCCAATATCATAGGGGCAGTGATCAGCTTTTCCACCGCTAAATAGTCAGTGTTGTAAGATTTGTGAAAGGAATAGTTGGGTCCGATCATTTTGAGGATTATTGAAGAACTCTTCAGGCTCGTTCTGCTCAACAATTTGACCACCGTCCATGAAGATGACGCGGTTAGCGACCTTCCGAGCAAAGCCCATCTCGTGAGTCACACACAACATCGTCATCCCGTCTTCAGCAAGACCAACCATCACGTCAAGTACCTCAGCGATCATCTCAGGATCTAGTGCTGAGGTTGGCTCATCGAACAACATAACTCGCGGATTCATACAAAGTGACCGAGCGATTGCTACACGCTGCTGCTGACCGCCCGACAATTGACCGGGGTACTTATTCGCTTGCTCTGGAATTTTCACTCGCTCCAGATAACGCATGGCCATCTCTTCAGCCTCACGCTTTGGTGTCTTACGCACCCAAATCGGCGCAAGCGTGCAATTTTCTAGAACCGTGAGGTGAGGAAACAGATTGAAATGCTGGAACACCATACCTACTTCTCGTCGCACGTCGTTAATGTGCTTGGTATCTTCAGTCAGCTCTATCCCATCAACTACGATTGAGCCCTCTTGGTGGGTCTCCAAGCGATTGATACAGCGAATTAAAGTCGACTTACCCGACCCTGATGGCCCACAAATCACGATCCGCTCTCCACGTTTCACGTGGAGATCAATATCTTTCAAAACATGGAACTGACCGTACCACTTGTTCAGCCCATCAATCTTGATGATTGTGTCACCGAGCTCAGCAGATTCGATATGCGTTTCCGTGGTCATATTAATTTCTCCGATTCGTATCGAGTTTACGCTCTAAATTCTGACTGTATCGAGACATGCCATAGCAAAATGCCCAATAAATAAATCCAGCGAACAGATAGCCCTCGATATCATATCCCCTCCATTCGACTGAGCGCGCGGCTGTCTGTGCCATGTTCAATAGATCGAGCAAACCGATAATGGATACAAGGGATGTATCTTTAAATAACGCGATAAAGGTATTTACAATTGACGGGATGGATATCTTCAAAGCCTGGGGAAGTATGATGAAGATTGTTCTTTTCCAATAACCCAGGCCAAGTGCCATCGCTGCCTCCGCCTGGCCCTTGGGGATTGCTGCTAAACCACCGCGAACAGCCTCAGCTGTGTAAGCTGATTGAAACATCGTAATCCCGATCATCGCTCGAACGACCTTATCGAATTCCACTCCAGCCGGGAAAAACAAGGGCAACATGACCGACGCCATAAAAAGAATCGTAATCAGCGGTGTTCCGCGCCAGAATTCAATATAAATGACACAGATTGAACGGATGACGGGTAGCTCAGAGCGACGACCCAGTGCCAATAAGATCCCGATAGGTAAAGCCAGTAGTATACCCACGAACGCCAGAGCGAAGGTCAGCAAGAATCCACCCCATTGCGTTGTATTTGATTGAGGAATTCCAAACGATCCGCCATAAACTACGAAGTAGAACACCACTGGAAATACGCCAAGTAATGTAATCGATAGCCACTTCTTTCCCGGCGTTTTTTCGAACAGTAGAGGAAGCAATAGAGCAAAAAACAAAATAAAAATTAATGTTGGCCTCCACAACTCGTCGGGCTTCGACGCAAAATATAGTCCAAACAGAATCTGCTCTAGTCGAACGTTAATAAAGGTCCAACAAGCACCTGCGGTATTGGCCTCACAAATCGACCGATCCGTTCCTGTCCAATTCGCATTAATCAACGCCCACTCAACAAAAGGCGGCACGTAACTAAAAAATAAATAGAGGAATAATAGTGTCGCAACTGAACTGCTGACGGATCCAAATAGATTTTCTCGCACCCAAGCGACCGGGCCCAATGTATTAAGGGGAGGGGCACGATCCGGTGCGGGTACAAATATTTTTGCGTCTGGCACCTTATCGCTCCGTTAACTGAATTCGCTTGTTGTACCAGTTAAGTACAAACGAGGTGAACAAACTGAGACATTCATACACGGCAACCGTCATACCAATGATAACCAGTGCCTGACCCGTTTGATTCAGGGTGATACCAGCCCACACAGCAACTAATTCCTCATATCCAACAGCGACTGCGAGCGAAGAGTTTTTTGTCAGGTTCAGATACTGGCTAATCGTCGGGGGAATAATCACACGGAGTGCCTGGGGGATAGTGACCAATCGAATAGTGTCCCTTCTCGACAACCCCAACGCTTGAGCTGCCTCAGTCTGCCCATACGACACCGACTGGATCCCAGCCCTAACGTTCTCGGCAATAAACGCGGCCGTATAAAGAGTCAACGCAAACCATAAAGAGAACAGGGGCAACGGCAACTGTCCGCCCCCTTTGAAATTAAATCGGCCCAAAACAGGCACATCAAACCCAAGAGGCGATCCAGCGATTTTATATAAAGCATAACCGCCAAGAACAATAGCTACTAAAGAAATCCAGAGCACAGGAAGCCGTTGCCCGGTTTCCTGGAACCGTACTTTGGCTCGCCGAGCGAAAATAACTAAGCCTGCCACCAGCCCTACCAGCAGAAGCATCCACACTGCAAATCCTGCTGAATCCTCTATCACCGGTAAGGGTGTATGGAATCCACGTGCGTTGAGATAAAAAGCACCCATCTCAATCGACTTTTTCGGGGCCGGCAGGGTCGGCAAAAAAATCGCAAAGTTCCAAAACATGATCTGCAAGAGCAACGGAACGTTACGAAAGATCTCGATGTACACGAGTGCACCACGCGCAACTAGCCAATTCGGAGATAGCCGGATGACGCCAATAAAAAATCCAAGAAGTGTCGCAGCGATAATCCCTAATACGGCGACCAGAATTGTATTTTGAATACCAACAAAGAAAACATCGATGTAGGTGGATTCACCAAGCTTGTAGTCAAAGAATGGACTGAATCCAATCTGGAACGGCGCAACCTCGTCAAAGAAACTCGTCCCCGTCTGAATTCCTCGGGCGACCAAGTTGTCTACTGTAGTCTGGAATAGAGAGTAGAACCCGTAGATCACTATGATCAACGCGAGAGCCTGAACCAGCATGGCACGAACTTTAGGGTCTCGATGCAACGGGATTCGCGTACGTTCTATCAAAATTTAATCCGGTGGAATATAAAGAAAGACCGGGCGATACCCGGTCTTATGATCAGGCTATATTAACGAATCGGTGGAGCGTAAAGAATACCACCACGCGTCCAAAGGTCATTGACTGACCCGGCACGCGGAATGCCAATTTTAGCGACCGTGCGCTCATAGATCTCGCCATAATTACCGACCTGCTTGATCGCGTTATATGACCAGTCTGCACCCAGACCCAATAGCTCACCCATATTACCTTCAGTGCCAACTAAGCGAGCCACGCCGGGATTACCAGGATTAGACTTTAAGCTATCAATATTTCCAGATGTGATGCCCAGCTCTTCGGCGTTAATCAATGCATAAAGAGTCATCGCCACGATGTCCATCCACTGGTCGTCACCTTGACGAACTACAGGCCCAAGTGGCTCTTTAGAGATGGTTTCAGGCAGAATAGTTACACCTGCCGGACCCACTTTCATTTCGGTACTCAATGCTGCTAGCTGAGACTTGTCAGACGTCAGCACATCACAAGCACCACCCTCGAAGCCTTCACGCGTCTGCGTAGAAGTCTCGTAGCCAACCGGAGTGAACTTCATGTTGTTATTCCGGAAGTAGTCAGCCATGTTCAGCTCAGTTGTAGTACCAGCCTGCACACAGATACTTGCGCCATCAAGCTCAAGTGTCGACTTGATGCCGGAGTCCTTCATAACCATGAAGCCCTGGCCGTCGATGTAGTTGTAGTACGTGAAGTTCAGACCAAGCGACGCTTCGCGGGTCAGAGTATGAGTCGTGTTACGCGACAACACATCTACCTCACCAGAGGCGAGCGCCGTAAAACGTTCTTTAGCAGTAAGTGGGATAAATACGACTTTGCTGGCGTCGCCGAGTACAGCTGCCGCGATAGCGTCACAAACAGCGGCATCAATACCTTGCATGCGACCAGCATCGTCTGGTGCTGAGAATCCGGGAACGCCACCACTGACACCACATTTCAGCTCACCACGAGCTTTGACATCATCCAGCGTACCGGCTGATGCGACTTGAGCAACTGCGACAGCAGACGCCGCGATAGTAGTTGCAAACTTTGCAGACAATTTCATGGAATTACTCCTGAATTTAAGCGTTTCATTTTGATCTTCATACGGGCCTTATCAAAGTTCTGTGGCACCTTACATTCGATATAGCAATTTTATTGCCGCACCGAAAATTCAGGTGTACCCGCCGCCATTGGGTAAAAAGCTAGCACTAGGTCCCAGCTTTCACAAGAGTAAATGCTTCAGTGCTGCTCAGAACTTATGCAAATTCAGAACACGAGACCCACGCGATAGCACGGAGATTCTGCCAGCACCGCCGGCGGACAAATGAATGCCTACCAATCGAGATCCTCAGGAATTGGAGGATAATCATCGTCTTGCTCTTCGAGCTTCGCAATGTGTGAGAAGATTTCCTGCCCTTCGAGTCTCTCAACACATTTCTCTAAGATCTCCCTCGGCACGATACAAATTGTTCCGTCCACCTCAACCAAACCGATCATCCCGCGGGCCAATCCATCTCTTACATCGGTACCGACGGGGAAGGGCCTAATTTTTTTCCCGTAAGGGAACCGAAAATCGACACGCTCAGATTCAGGGCCACGATCAATCAGATTAGACTTCACCATGTCGCGGACCTGCGCAAGCCTCTCAGCTTTTAGACGCTTAACTTTACGCTCAACATCCAGCGCTTGATCGCGCGCCTTTCTCTCATCGCGCGCTTTCTGCTGAGCTTTTTGAAGACTTTCCTGGATTCCGGGGCCTTTAGGCTCTTTTGACTCTGCCCGCTGCTGATGCTTGGCCTGCTTTACTCTTTTCTTGCTAGCGACGCCAAGAGCAAGTAATTGGTCCTGAAGTGACTTACTCATGCGGGTAATCCTCGTAAGAGGACTCAGCTAGATCCTCAAATCGCGTGTACTGACCCAAGAATGCAAGTCGAAACTTACCGATTGGGCCATTACGCTGCTTACCAATGATGATCTCGGCAATGCCCTTTTCCTCAGTATTTTCGTTGTAAACCTCGTCTCGGTAAATGAAACATATAAGGTCAGCATCCTGCTCAATCGCACCGGATTCACGTAAGTCAGACATCACTGGACGTTTGTTTGGCCTCTGCTCAAGAGATCGGTTCAACTGAGACAAGGCGATGACAGGGCAGTTCAACTCTTTCGCCAAAGCCTTCAACGATCTAGAAATCTCCGAAATCTCGCCCGCTCGGTTTTCGCCACCCCCAGACACCTGCATCAACTGGAGGTAATCAACCATTACTATCCCGAGGCCCTCAGGATGCTGACGTGCAATGCGGCGGGCGCGCGAGCGCAGTTCGGTCGGCGTGAGTGCCGGAGTGTCGTCGATATACAAAGGTTTTTCATTGAGCAGACTAAATGCTGACGTCAGACGCGGCCAATCCTCGTCTCTGAGCTTGCCGGTACGAACCTTCGTTTGATCAATGCGTCCGAGAGACGAGAGCATCCGCATAACGATCGACTCGCCTGGCATCTCCATCGAAAAGACCAAGGTCGGCTTTTCCGACTTTATTACGCAGGCCTCAACCAAACACATCGCAAAAGTGGTTTTGCCCATCGATGGACGGCCCGCGATGATGACCAAATCAGATGGTTGTAACCCGGCTGTCATTTGGTCGAGCCTCTTAAATCCGGTAGAAATACCTGTAATTTCTGAGTCCGATGCGTATAAATCGTCAATCTTCTTCAGAGCAACTTCTAGATAGTGATTTACCGCCTCAGGACCACCCCTCGATGGTCGTTCTTCGCTAATTTTGAAGACTTTGGATTCTGCTTCATCAAGAATTTCATTAACGCTTCGACCCGCCGGTTTCCTCGCGTTTTCCGACATCTCGCCAGCGACACGGATTAACTGCCTAAGGACTGCACGATCACGAATAATTTCCGCGTAAGCTTTGACGTTACTCGCGCTTGATGCACTCGCCGCCAGCTCCGATAAATATGAAATACCTCCCGCATTTTCCACTTCATCCATGACATCAAGTTCTTCAGAAATCGTGAGTACATCCAACGGACGACCCCGTTCGGTGATCTTAACCATCGCCTCGAAGATAAGTCGGTGTTCTGGGAGATAAAAATCCTGTTTGGTCACGGTTCCAGCAACCTCATCCCACGTCTGCGCATCAAGTAACAGTCCACCAAGCAAAGATTGTTCGGCTTCTCTCGAGTGCGGAGGGATTTTTAACTGTTCTAGCGCTGAATCGTCGGTTGCCATACTTTCTCCGTGAAGGCCGCACATCATACTCAGTGAAGAGGGCTTCGACCAACCTCTCTCACCAGAGCTACCAGTCGATCCTTCGAAATTCTGACTTTTATTTGTGTTTCACCAAGGTCGGTTATCGATTCCGACAAGACATCAGCCTCTTGATATAATTTCGCACGAAGCTTCCCTTCAGACGGCTTCAGAGTTAATTCGCAGTCTTCGGGTGGCTGACCAATCGCCTCGGCAAGAGCTAAACTCAAATCTTGAAGGCCTGCACCGCTATTTGCCGAGATCCAAATGCGACCGACCTTGTCTCGGCCAGGTTTAACCTCGGGACGCATATCTACTTTATTCATTACAACGATCCGTGGCACTTCGTGGGCACCAATTTCACGCAACACCTCTAAAACAGCCAGCTCATGCATGAGGTGGTCTGGATGCGCACCGTCTTGCACAAACATCAATACGTCTGCTTTAGCAGTCTCTTCAAGTGTTGCCCTAAAGGCGTCGACCAAAGCGTGAGGAAGGTTCTGAACGAATCCCACTGTATCGGCCAAAATTATAGCCGCGCCGCCCGGCAAGGTGATCTTACGAAGAGTTGGATCAAGCGTCGCAAATAATTTATCGGCCGTATAAATATGCGCGTCTGTCAGTCGATTAAACAGGGTGGACTTACCGGCGTTGGTATAGCCGACAAGCGCTATTGTCGGAATGGCATTCCTGCGGCGCGCTCGACGACCTTGATCTCGTGTCTTGCGAACCCGTTCCAAGCGGCCTTTTAGCGAATTTATCCGCACCGCAATGAGGCGGCGGTCGGTTTCAAGCTGTGTCTCGCCGGGGCCCCGCAGGCCAATACCACCTTTCTGCCGCTCAAGGTGGGTCCATCCGCGAATGAGTCGAGTTCTTATGTGATCGAGTTGGGCAAGCTCAACCTGTAGCTTGCCCTCAAACGTTTTTGCTCGACTAGCGAAAATGTCGAGAATCAAACCTGATCGATCGATAACCCGTGCCTTTACTTGCCTCTCGAGATTACGCTCTTGACTCGGAGACAAGTGACCATCAAAAATCACTAGATCGGCTTCAGTTGCATGCACAAGCGTGGCCAACTCCTCAACTTTTCCGATACCAATGTAATTTGCAGGGCTCGGCCGCCGACACCGAGCGTTCAGTCTACCGACCACCTCTGCGCCTGCCGAAATGACGAGTGAAGAAAATTCCTCTTTATCAGGTATGTAACAAGGGTCAGAAACTGTAACCGAGCAGATAATAACTCGCTCACCGCCGTTTTCGCGCTCAAAGAACACGATCAAGTACTCCAGACAACCAAGCCTTTCCTTTTTCAAAAGGTATCGACTTCGATACCTCAATGAACGTGTTTGTATCAGCGCGCCAAGATCGTAGCCATGTCAGTTGTCTCTTTGCCAACTGGCGGGTCGATGCTTTCGCTTGATCTGTCATTTCATCCTTTGAAAGATTGCCATCCAAGTACTGCCACATCTGGCGGTAACCTACACTTCGCATGGAGGGATAGTCAGGGGTCAGCTCCGGTCTTTCACGCAAAGCCTCAACCTCACCTTCAAATCCACGACGCAACATTGAATCAAACCGCCGATTCAAGCGATCTTTTAGTTGCTCCCTATCGGATGGAACTAATGCCAAAACAGATAAATCAACCACCTGGCCACAGATCGAAGGTTGGGTGTGTATACCTGACCATAACGAACAAATTGATTTTCCAGTGATGAGCCGTACCTCAAGCGCACGTTCGATACGTGACGAGTGATTTGGATGAATCAAGTCAGCAGCCTCTTGATCAAGGCTCCTAAGCCATGCATGGACCCTAGGCCAACCCTCTGATTCAGCTTTCAATCGAACTTGCTCTCGGATGATAGGATCCGCACCGGGTAAAGTATCTAAACCATCTAACAACGACTTCAAATACATGATCGTCCCACCCACGAGACACGGCACCTGGCCATTACCCCATGCGCTATGAATAAATTTTGCGGCGTATGTCACAAATTGACTGACATCAAAGGGATGTTCAGGGGGCACAAGGTCAATTAAATCATGGGGACACTGAACCAGTTCCTCGGTAGTCGGCTTTGCCGAACCTATATCCAAGCACTGATAGACCATTACCGAATCCGAGCTAATGACCCGAATCGGCGATTCAGAACCTAGCGCTAATGCGAGGTCGGTTTTTCCGATCCCTGTGGGTCCTGTGATAACGAGAAGAGGTCTTGACTTCACTGACATTGACTTAGTCTAGCCGATCCTTGACTTGCGGTAGAGTCCTCACTATGATCCGCACCCTTGCCGACCCGGCCCAGGTGGCGAAATTGGTAGACGCGCTAGCTTCAGGTGCTAGTGGAGGAAACTCCGTGGAGGTTCAAGTCCTCTCCTGGGCACCAATAAGCTTTACTACGATTTAATTAATCCCTCTACGACGCGTTGCCAGCCAATCACCTGGAAACCAAAATAAATAAAGAACAAGATGAACTGTTTGGTAAGTACATTGACGAGTTTGCTCTCGAGAATGATCTAAAAATCCACGATGAAGACATCTTGAAAGCAATCGAACTTTTCGACGAATCTAGTCCACATTGACCATTAAATCTAAATACTTCGATTATCGACACAGCGAAGGATCTTGATTTTGAGGAAATTGATAAAGAGATCGTCGAGACGGTCAGTGTCGTTTGGAAGAAAGTCTACACAACCCTAGCAAAACGGAAAGTAAGGCTCTCTGGTTCAAAACTACTAACGCATTACTACGATATGGAAAATTCCTGTTCACTTCTATTCTTCTTCCGGCTTGCCATTATCTCTCATAGCGATTTTTGCTTCCAAAATTTTCACAAGTATCTGATCACGATAAATCTTCATATCCGAAATATCCTTATCATCTTTTTTAAATTGCTCGCGGACCATATCCACAGTCTTCGAGTTGATTTCAACTCGACCTGCGGATGACCACCATCTCTGAAACGATGGCCCAAGATGCTCTATAAACCCTTCAAGGCCACGATCACCCGCCGCAAGCGAAAATAACTGATTCGGACCATAAATTGACCAACGGAGTCCTGGCCCATTAGCAATAGCTTTATCGATATCTGATAACGATGCGACCCCTTCCTGCGCCAAATGCAATGCCTCCTGCCAAACCACTGCTTGGATCCTGTTGGCAATATGCCCTGGAACACTTTTCTGAAGCTCGACCGGAACTTTACCTAACGATTCATAAAATTCTCGCGCGCTTTCAATTACTCTGGGTTTGGTTTCTTGGTTCCCGAATAACTCTACCAGCGGAATTAAGTGCGGTGGATTAAACGGATGCGCGATAATTATTCGACCAATATCACTTAACCCAGCTTGCAGCTCTTCAAGCGTGATGCCCGATGTAGACGAATGGATTACAGCCTGGGAGTCCAAGTAGGGCTCGATCTCTGAAAACAACTGATGCTTCACACCGAGTCGCTCGGGTGCGTTTTCTTGGATCAGTTCAGCGCCCTGGACTGCATCCATAGGATTCTGTACGAATCGAAACCGTTCTATTAATCCTGCCGACTGGTAGCCAAGCCTTCGTAAGGCAGATTTCGAAGCCTGAATGAAATCAGTGATCCCCTCTTTCTTCGCAGGGTCCGGATCATAAGCAACGACGTGATGCCCAGCCGCCAAAAAAAGTGCGCACCAGCTTTTTCCAATGGTCCCTGACCCTAAAACAGCTATATTCACAAATAAGTCTCCGGTTTAGACTAAAGTTTAATAAACCCCAGCGGTGCGGTAATCACCTGACCAATTCGATGCTTTTTTTGGAACTGATTAATGAGGAAATCCACCGATATCGCTCCGCCAGAGCATTCGGAAACCCGCATCATGCAAAGGTTTTCCCACAAAATAGAAAGCCACAGAAGTGATTTCGTAACACTTTTCCGCCTCAACTTATGAGGATGCCAAATTTTTGAACAGGGTGTTTGGGATAGTTACAGCCTCACGTTTTAAAGTTATAAACTACAGGAACCGTTGCTCAAACCGAGTGTGTTATGTACATTCGTGTGAAAAATAACCTGTATCATAGGGGCATAGATGAATTTCAAGCGCCTGACGGCCCACGTAACAGCGATCGCGATTGGATGCGCCTCGACCGCTATTCTTGCCGATGCGAATTATACCCAGCGCGCAAAGGAACAGGCTGAGCGGGCTGCCGCCGCGGCCGCAATTGCAGCCGAACAAGTAGAAGCCGCGCGCGTAGCCACGCCCGAAGTTCCATCGCAGGGTGCTGAGACGAATTTGGCTCCTGCTGATAATAATCCAAAAGCGCAAACCTCAACGAGCTCGCGTTCATCGATACCAGCCCAAACCGCTCAAACAGAAACTCTAGGAACCGACGCCAAGCAAGGCGGTGCCAGCGGTAATGGTCCAATGGAAGACCAACCGCTCGTTATTGATGTTTCTAACTTATACGATGAGGACGGGTTGGGTGACTTAACCATGCAGTGGCAGGTGCAGGTAGCTAGTGGTGGTTGGCAAACAATCGATGGCGCGATATCGCAGTCCTTTACACCAAGACAAAACCATGTGGGCCGGTCGCTTCGGGTGGTGATTCAGTATGTAGATGGGCAAGGGACACTCGAAGTGATCGAGACCGCACCGACAGGTGCAGTCCAAAATGCAAATGATCTACCGAAAGGTCTTCCGATCATTAGCGGACAGTCCGTCGAAGACAACACAATTAAGATTGACGTGTCCGGCATCTCGGACGAGGATGGTGTTGGTCAGTTTACTTACCAGTGGGAGCGTTCATCTGACGCCGCTCGCTGGACCCCATATCAAACAAACTCCTCAAATCCGGCACTATTGCGTCTCAATCAGGCTGAGGTTGGTTTCGCTTATCGCGTGATCGTTTCATACGTGGACGCATTCGGTACGACAGAAACACTAGTTACGCCCGCAACAGACATGGTGCAAAACATCGACGACCCTGTTGAAGGTGAGGTAGTCATAGTGGGCCAATCCAAGAAAGGCCAGCGCTTGCAGGTAGATACATCTAACTTATCAGACGATGACGGTATCGCTAACGTTCGATCGACTTGGGAAATGTCTGACAATGGGCGATCTTGGAACTCCATCCCTGATGTTTATGGCAATAGTATGACGCTTGCACAGGGGCACGTGGGGAGTCTCATTCGAGTTCGAGCGGTGATCGTAGATAATTTTGGTTCAGAGACAACGCTGTTCAGTCAACCGACGTCACTGATCCAGAACGTCAACTCGAAGCCGAAGGGTGTCATCCGAATTCTCGCGACCGGCGGCTAGTTAGCGTCCTCGTAAAAACAATCGATCTAGGTCGTTCAGAGACAAGGCCGTCCAAGTGGGACGACCATGGTTACACTGGCCTGATCGTTCCGTGTGCTCAATATCTCTCAACAGCGCATTCATCTCCGATAATGTTAACTGTCGATTCGCCCTCACGGAACCGTGACACGCCATTGTTCCCAGTAGATTGTCTCGAGCCTCAACGATACGGCCGCTTGTTCCAAATTCCGCCAGGTCACTCAACACATCGCGTACTAAATCTTCATGGCTCGCCCGTCTTAAAATTGCTGGGACCTGCTCGATCCGGATTGTTTCCGGACCGACACACTGAACGCCTAAACCAAATTGCTGAAACAACCCTTGAGCCTCTTGCACCAGCTCGGCCTCTCGTTGACTCACATGCACGGTGACAGGAATGAGCAAAGGCTGACTTACAAGACCACTCTCGTCCAACGCGTGTTTTAACGCTTCATAGGTGATCCGTTCATGTGCAGCGTGCATATCCACAATAATCATACCATCCCGCGTCTGAGCTATGATGTACACGCCATGCAACTGTGCGACCGCATACCCCATCGGTGGTATATCCTGTTGGTTGGAATCTTTGCCTGGCTCGGACACACCGGTCGTCTTCACCAATCGCGATAATGCATCAAACCCAGCAGAAGGACGTACACTTTCTCCAAATCGAATCCCAGGCTGCTGCAGCGCCGTCTCAATTTGTTGATCAGCTGATATAGCGTGAAAGGACGACTCCTGATTAAGTACTTGATCAGGTCGATCATCGGCCAACACTCTTGAGACGGAGCGGAGTAAGAAATCATAGATCAGACGAGAATCTCTGAAGCGCACCTCATGCTTAGTAGGGTGGACATTAACATCCACTTGCGCAGGATCGAGTTCCAGATACAGCAAATAACAAGGATGCCGACCGTGAAATAATACATCTCGATATGCCTGCCTCAACGCATGTGACACAAGCTTATCTCTAACGGCACGACCGTTAACAAAAACATTCTGACAATCAGCCTGTGCACGATTGAAGGTTGCTCGACAAGCCCATCCCTTCAGCGAAAGACCAGTGGCACTAGAATCAACCACCAACGCAGCATCCATAAAACCACGACCTAACAAATTAGCTATACGTTCGGACTGCACGCTTCCGCTCAATGCGGGCGGTAAATGGCGCGTTACTCGCCCTTGATGCGTAAGACGAAAACCGACATCAAATCGACCGAGCGCCTGACGACTAATAACGGCGTCAATATGGCCAAATTCTGTTTTTTCAGTCTTCAAAAATTTCCGACGGGCCGGGGTATTAAAAAATAAATCACGGACATCAACCGTCGTCCCCCTCGGGTGCGCGAATGCTTCAATAGAGGGCGACATATCCCGGCCCTCAACCGACACCATCGAGCCTGCTTCACCTTCAACCGCTGAAATCAGATCTAAGCGGGTGACTGAGGCAATGGACGCAAGCGCTTCACCCCGAAAACCAAGCGTGCTGACTGCTTCAAGGTCATCGAGGGCGGAGATTTTGCTTGTTGCATGTCGAGAGAGAGCAAGCGGTAATTCATTCGATCGAATACCCGCTCCATTGTCTCGGATCCGTATCCGACCAATCCCACCCGCTTCACAGTCAATATCAATTTGTGTAGAGCCAGCATCCAACGCATTTTCCACAAGTTCTTTGACGATACTCGCTGGGCGCTCGACAACCTCTCCCGCGGCAATCTGATTCGAAAGACGCGGCGAGAGAACGTGGATTGATGAACTAGATTTCACTAATTTGCGAATGTGTAAAACTCATCAACGCCCCCCGAACTTCACCCATACGCAACCCGTCTATTTTAGAACATACAGCTTGTGCTTGCCCAAGAATTTCCACAAATACGCTTCGCTATCCCGCTTGGTCACCTTAATCGTATCTAAGCTATCTGACAGCTTCGCACATAAATGAAAATGAGGCCGATCAGCTTTTACTATATACCTTCGAGAAACAGCACCTGGCCGAAACGACAACATAAGCGTATGGATTAGTGATTCACCAGGCTGGAACGAATTTTGGCGATGCTGTTGAGTTGGTGAAGGCATATCACCATCAAGTGGCTGAGGTAAAACACATACCCTCGCCAATTCATACGCAAACATTTGAGCATCAACAGTTAGTTCGGGATATACCCGCGACGGAGTTACACGCGCACATGAAGTTACCAAGAAACAGTACTCAGCACCCAATGGATAGTCTTTACAACTGAATATGTGCCTCAAAGTATTACTAGTCACGAATAACAGATTACAAACATTCAGTTGCTTGAGCTCCACGTCAACATGCTACCGCGCGGAACCCGGGACCTCTAGCTTTTGCCCGAGATGAATCACATTCGTCTCAAGTCCGTTGAGTTCCTTCAGAGCCTGAAGGGATAGTCCGTACCGTACAGCAATTTCCGACAGCGTATCGCCGCGTTCGACCTCAATAACTACGCGTTTCCCTGCATTCTGTTTACGCCAAGCAACAAACGTATTTGCCGGAGGGCTCTTCTCAAAATATCGCTTAATTCCCTCAAAAATTGCAGCCGCAATCTTTTCTTGCTCACGCGAACTAGATAAACGCCTCGCATCCGAACGGTTCGACAAGAATCCAGTCTCAATAAGAAGCGATGGAATATCAGGACTTCGAAGGACTATAAAATTGGCCAGCCCCAGGCGCTTCTTGTGTACGCGGCCAGCGTCTTTCAGATCGCTTAACACGCCCTCACCGGCCTGCTTTGAGATACGAATCGCCGAGTCCATCGACATATTCAGCAACACTTGACGCGTGTCGTTATCAACATCACCCAAGTCAACACCACCGGCAAGATCATCGGCATTCTCGGTATTTTGCAACCACCGCGATAACTCTGAATTTGCACCCCTCAATGACAGTGCATAGACCCCCGCACCCCGAACACTGCGATTTTTTGGAAAACTGTCTGCATGAATCGAAATAAAGAAATCAGCACCTGCTTCGCGGGCAATTCGTGGACGATCTTGCAGCTGAATGTATCGATCATCCTCACGGGTCAAAACGGCACGGTAACCGGGCTCGCTCTGAAATCGTCGCGCTAGCCGCTTGGCGATTCGTAAAACAACCTCCTTTTCAACCACACCGACCGACGATGCTCCTGGATCTTTACCACCGTGACCAGGATCAATCGCCACCACGATATCGCGCTTCTCAACTAATGGTTCTGCAATTTCATTGAGTGCAGCCGACCGAGCTGACACTTTTTCGCCGGCTACGTAACCAACCACATCAACGACTAAACGATGCGGATAACGTCCTTTAGGACCTAAGGTAAAGACATTGAACCGATACTCACCACTTAAATCGAACACCAAACGCCGACCGTTTCCACGGATTGAACTACGTATCCGCCGGATTCGAGAGTCATCAACCGAGTCAAGGGGTAAGAGCGTTTTCGCTGTCAAATTCGTTATATCTAGAACTAAACGACTGGGGTTATTTAAATTGAAATGCGAAAATTGCGGCTTGCCAGAGAATTCGAGTACCACTCGAGAACTATCCTGGTCAGCTGATGAACGTAAAGACGTCAGGTCAATCGCGTGGGCCGATACAGCGAAAAAGACAACAAATAACATGTTTATCAATCGAATCATTCGGGTTTAGGAACCTTTAACTCAGACAACCACTGTTCACCCTTTTTAGACTTCGCAGATACCGCACACATCCGTCCCTCATCATGCCAAGTCAGATGGACATCCAAGTCAGGATTTGGCAACAACGGACCCACGCGCTCTGGCCATTCTATTAGCAGACCTTGTCCGTCTAACATATCGCGAAAACCCATCAACTCGAGTTCCTCGGGATCCTCGAGACGGTATAAGTCCAGATGCGAGACGGTCAGCTTCTTATCGATGGGATAGGTCTCACATAATGTATAGGTGGGCGAGGGAATCGCGTCAGTCACTCCAAGCTTCCTCAGAAACGCACGCGCCAAATGACTCTTACCCGCACCCAAGTTTCCAGTCAGCGTGACTAGAAAAGGAGGCTGAGGGCAACCCTTCGCGAGCGCCTTACCAAGCTTGCTAGTCATCACTTCATCGATCAATTCTACGCGCATCGAGGATTCCGGTTGACGGTTACTCTGTTAGTGTACCGGTCATGGGCAAATCATGGCACCAATCTAATGAAGTTCTGGCCAAGCTCGAGGCTAAAGCACACGAGCTTGGCTTCACTTCGCTTGGGATAACTGATACCAATGTATCGGAGCATGTTTCCTTTTTAGACGCTTGGCTCGAATCTGGATTTCACGGATCCATGAAATGGCTCGAACAGCATCTAGATCTCAGAAAAGATCCCACCCGCCTGGTTGAAGGCACACAACGAGTAATTTCCGTTCGGCTCGACTATTTGCCAGAGAATACGAACTGCATTGATATTCTGAATGATCCTGATAAGGCATACATCTCCCGCTACGCACTTGGCCGCGATTATCACAAGCTCATGCGCAAACGTCTGAAACATCTTGGTGACTGGCTTACAGAGGAAATCCAACCTCATGGATTTCGAGTATTTTCAGATTCTGCGCCCATTCTCGAAAAGCACCTGGCTGAAAAAGCCGGACTAGGATGGATTGGCAAACACACATTATTATTATCGCGTCGGGCGGGCAGTTGGTTTTTCTTGGGGGAGCTACTGACAGATTGCCCATTACCTCTCACCCAAACCACTGAACAACCCCGGTGTGGGTCTTGTACCGCTTGTCTCGATGTTTGCCCGACCAACGCGTTCCCCGAGCCTTACCAGCTCGATGCGACCAAATGTATTAGTTACCTAACGATTGAACACAAAGGATCCATTCCAGAAGAATTAAGAGCCCTAATGGGTAATCGTGTGTTTGGTTGCGATGACTGTCAGTTGTTCTGCCCGTGGAACCGATATGCATCCATCGGAGATCCGGCATTCGCCCCAAGGCATGCGCTCGATGACCAATCACTGATCGATCTGTTTCAGTGGAGCGAAGAAGAGTTTCTTCTGAAGACTGAAGGAAATCCCCTCCGGCGCGCAGGCTATGTGAAGTTTCTTGAAAATATCGCCATTGGACTAGGCAACAGCGCAAGTCATATCGGGAAAGCCATTCAGATTTTGGAGCTCAAACATGGCATGCATGGCGCGGTGCTGGATGAGCACATCGATTGGGCTGTGTCTCGCCTCAGGAATCAGGCTTCAGAAAGTGAGCGCGGTAATGCTTGAGCTCATCGATCGAATCATGGATATCAGCGAGCGCAAGATGCTGACCTGACTTTACAAGCCCTTCAAGTACTTTAGGGTTCCAACGCCTCGCGAGCTCTTTAAGCGTCGATACATCAAGATTCCGATAGTGAAAGAATGCCTCGAGAGTAGGCATATAATGGGCCAAAAAGCGCCTGTCCTGGCAAATCGAATTGCCACACATAGGCGACTGACGCGGGTCCAAAAACTCACTCAAAAACTCAATGGTTTTTGCCTCTGCCTCGACTTCTGTAATGGTGGAATTTCGCACACGTCCGGTAAGACCTGATTTCCCATGCTGCCGAGTATTCCACTCGTCCATACCGTCGAGCGTTGCTTGCGGTTGACTGATCGCATACACAGGTCCTTCACCAAGCATATTCAGATCTTTATCCGTAACCACAGTCGCTATTTCAATGATTCGGTCCTTTTCAGGTGATAACCCTGTCATTTCCAAATCAATCCAAATCAAATTCAACGCGTCTTTCATAAGTGTCCCGTAAATGTCATGCACTCTGAGAGCGTTTTTGACTGTGTCATAACCTGAAGTAATCGATCGACACCTAAGGCGACACCGTAGCTCTCCGGTAAACCAGACGTCAATGCATCAAGTAACGCATCGTCTCTCGGAACAACCGGCCGATGCAATGATTCGCGGCGTCGGTTGTCTTCGTCGAATCGAGCCGATTGTTCGACCGCGTCTGTGAGCTCGTGATAGCCATTTGCGATCTCACGACCTGCAATATACAACTCGGCACGCTTTGCAACGGAATCCGCACCGTCACGCTCTAGACGCGCGAGTGCCGATTGGATCGCCGGAAAATTGATTACAATATGATTCATGAGATGTGGCTCGATCTCGGTCGCGAAAAGCACATTGAGATGACTATCAAAATCAAGAGAAGCGGCAGCTTTTGCTCCTAAAATATTACTGGAAAATCCAACGAGATCGTCAGTTGTAGCTTGATGCGGATTCAGCCCGTAGGTTGCCTCAAAGACATCGCTATATGCGATTACGTCGGGTCGCCCGTATTCTGTCAAGGTTTCGACTAAATCCTGGATCTCAGACACCATTGCTTGAAACGGATGAATTGGCGTTGGCCGATACCATTCAAGCATGGTGAACTCAATCGCATGCTCAGATCCTTGTTCATTGGCACGATAAGCTTTACCAATCGCATGCACCGGACATTGGTATTTCGACAACAGTCGTTTGAGATAGGTTTCTGGTGAGGTGAGCAAATAGCCGACGTGGAGTCCAGCTGGATCGCTGACCGCAAAACTATCCAGCCAAGGATCAGATGCAGGGGCTTTAGCAATCGCAGGGACATCCACTTCGAGTGACTGTCTTGCCTCGAAAAACGAACGAAGCCCGGACAGTAAACTGGCGCGGGCTTCGAGAATGGTCCTTGTGGCCGTGGGCCGGCCCATCATTTTTTCGTGGCACGTGAGACGTAGTCGCCAGTCCGTGTATCAACACGGAGCACCTCACCAATTTCGATGAACAGCGGCACGTTCACAACGGCGCCTGTTGATAGTGTCGCAGGCTTGGAACCTCCTTGCGCTGTATCACCTTTGAGGCCCGGATCTGTTTCCACAACTTCCAGTTCAATATGATTGGGAGGGCTCACCGCTAAGGGTGCCCCGTTAAAGAGCGTAATGAGGTAGGTCTCTTGCTCCTTGAGCCATTTCGATGCATCACCGACAGCTTTTGCATCAGCAACGTGTTGCTCAAAAGAACCATCGGTCATCATAAAGTGATAGAACTCGCCATCGGCATATAGGTATTCCATATCAAGATCAATCACATCAGCCGCCTCAACCGAGTCTCCTGACTTAAAAGTCTTTTCGACGACACGACCCGTTTTCAGGTTTTTGATCTTCACACGGTTAAACGCCTGCCCTTTACCCGGCTTGACGAACTCGTTTTCAACGATCGTGCATGGATCACCGTCGATCAGTACTTTCAAGCCTGATTTGAACTCATTAGTTGAGAACGACGCCATCAATTACTCTCCGTTAATCACAACTGTAATCGTTGCAAATACTTCTGCGTGGACCTGGCACTGTACTTCGTGCTCGCCGGTTGTGCGTAATGGACCTTCTGGAAGCCGAACTTCACTCTTATCTAACGTCAACCCGGCAGCCTCAGCCGCTTCAGAAATGTCACGTGTACCAACTGAACCGAACAATTTACCTTCGTCACCAGCCTTCGCTGTAATCGCAACGACTTTCTGATTCATGCCCTCAGCACGAGCCGTCGCCGCATCAAGTTGTTCTTTTTCAGCTTTCTCTAGCTCCGCGCGACGCGTTTCGAATTCAGCAACGTTTGATTCATTTGCCAAAACTGCACGGCCCTGTGGGAGCAGGAAGTTACGCGCGTAACCCCCTTTCACGGTGACACGGTCACCAAGACCACCAAGTTTGCCAACTTTTTCAAGCAAAATTACTTCCATTTATTCATCCTCATTTTCTGGGGGTTCCTGACGAGCGCGGGTGCGAAAATCCACGAACGCGTCAATTACCGCCAATAACGTCAACAACAGTAGGAGGTATGGCGTAAAAAATACCAACGCCGTATAGAACATGATGATCAGTCCCTTCGACTCTCTCATGCTCATTAACCCATGTACCAATGCCATGCCGGCAAACATTAATGGTAATGCACCCACCGGAGAAAATCGGAGCATCCATGGATCGACCAAGAACCCCGTCACTGCCAGGACTAGGCAACCCGCTGCAAACACTGGCGGCAATATGACCGCCTCAAACTCAGCCTTGAACCCACCTGGGTTATATGCTTGAGCTTGTAAAGCCCGTGCAAATGTGAGCGCAAACAAGGCGCTTACCATATTTACAAAGCTCAGTGCGCCAACAGAGAGTGATCCCATCCATGCATCCACTGTGGCCTCATCCACCCCAAGAGGGGCAAACTGCGCCGGCAGAGCGACCACTTCTTTGATCGCGACAACCAAGCCCTTCAGCGTCTCCTCGTAGAGCGCGCCCACTAACATAACTAAGCCAAGCGATATGCCCAACCCCACGACGAGGACGGTAAGCCAGCTTAGTGTCCGGTGAAGTACTGCTGCCAAGACAACTGTAATCACCAATACCAGCAACATGGCTGAGTCACCGAATCCAAAAGCCAT
>MDTB01006859.1_pt1 | contig 26505 bp, 20 predicted proteins | sample 811161 | NCBI WGS metagenome assembly MDTB01 (sample SAMN05326650, study PRJNA326480) | marine metagenome | isolation source: seawater | place: Mediterranean Sea | collected 2009 | reverse complement strand
GGCCGAAACCTGCATGTGAAACGCTATTTGCAAGACTTCCTCTTTGATGATCATAAAGCCACACAAAAGGTGCGGACGTTATCAGGTGGTGAGCAAAATCGGCTATTGCTATCACGGCTATTCATCGAAAAACATAATATGCTGGTTCTTGATGAGCCGACCAATGATCTGGATATGGAAACCCTGGAATTACTGCAAGAAGTCATCGCGGATTATAAAGGCACGGTGATCATTATTAGCCATGATCGGGATTTTATTGATCGCACCGTCACCTCAATTCTGGCGTTTGAAGATGACGGCCGGATTATGACCCATGCTGGCGGCTATTCTGATTATCTGGAGCGACGAGTAAAGCAAGCGAAAAGGAAACCCGAAACATTGACCAAAGCTAGTGCAAAACATAAAGCTCAGCGGCCAGAGCGTATGCGGGAGAGAAAGCTAAGTTTCAAGGATATTCATGCGCTGGAAACCCTGCCTGATGAAATCGCCGCACTCGAAGATAGCATTAGCAGCATTGAGGAAAAGCTGACAGACCCAGACTTATTTGCCCGTGATGCCGCCCTGTTTCAGCTATTGGTCAATCAACTTGAGGCAGAGCGCAAATTACTGGCCAAACAAGAACAGCGCTGGCTAGAAGTCGCCTTATTAAAAGATGATATTGAAAAGGATAGCTGAATATTCATGCCCCTGTCCGGCTTGACAGCATGGCATCAACATCTTAATTACAAATGAAGGTCAGATGGTCGGATGGTCGCTGTTTCGGCAGAGGAAAGTCCGGGCTCTAGAAAACTACGGTGCCGGATAACGTCCGGCGAGGGTGACCTCAGGGAAAGTGCCACAGAAAACAAACCGCCGTTTTTATAATGGTAAGGGTGAAACGGTGCGGTAAGAGCGCACCGCGATCTCGGTAACGAGATTGGCAGGGTAAACCCCACCGAGAGCAAGACCAGATAGGAACATATTGCCATTTGGCAAAGGGTGGTTTTCCCCTATGTTCGGGTAGGTCGCTTGAGGCGTAAGGTAACTTGCGTCCCAGATGAATGGCCATCCTGCCGCATCGCGGCAGACAGAACCCGGCTTATAGACCATCTGGCCTGTTTCATTATGCTGATATTATGGCCGCTAAAACCGCCATTTCAGCATCCTTCAAAACATCTATATCCTGGTCATTTTTAGGCAAGATAGCGATTCTCATCGCTAAGATATTGAAATTATTTAAGAACATATAGTGAACAAATAGATTTAGTGTTTATTTTCAATAAATTAGCATAAATTCTTTTTATATTGACTTAACTATATGATTTAATTACATTTTTTTAGTAAGTTACAGGTTTCCCCATTGACAGCCCATAAATTCCCATGTTATCCCATACTGTCCCATAAAATGTTTTTTTCATTTATGGGTGGGGTAACGTGAGGCAAGAGGCAATAAGCAAGAGGCAATAGTGGAACTGTTCACTTCAACATTTGAGAATAAGGTGGATCGCAAAGGCCGCGTATCTGTTCCTGCCAAATATCGTGCCATTCTTGAGTCGCGCGGTGAGCCTGTTATCTTGACCAGATCATTGACCCTGCCCTGCCTCGAAGGCATGTCCGTGGATCGGATCAATCAATATGCTGATGCCATTGACAGCATGGATGTGTTTTCCGAAGAAGCCGAAATGCTGCAAATGATTATCGCCAGCGCACAGGAAATGCGCCCCGATAGCGAAGGCCGAATTGTCCTCCCCGAGGAGTTTCTTGCCCATGCTGATATTAGCGATGCCGCCACATTTATCGGTATCGGCCGATCATTCCAGTTATGGCAACCTGCTGCCTTCAAAGCCCGTGAGAGCAAAAGCCGCTACGCCGCCCGCAATGGCCAGACACCAAAATTAATCCTCAAACCACGGCCAACATCAGGAGGCGGATCATGAGCTTTCACCCGGAGCATAATCCCGTTCTGGTCGTTGAAGTCGTTGAAGCTCTGTCACCCCAACCAAATGCGGTTTATCTGGACGCCACTTTTGGACGCGGCGGATATAGCCGCGCCATTCTTGACGCCGCCGCCTGTCAGGTGATTGCCATTGACCGTGATCCTGACGCCATTTCAGCAGGCCAGTCAATGTGCCAGGACTATGAAGGTCGGCTGACCTTATGTGAAGGCCGTTTCTCTCACATGCGGGATTTGCTGGAAGCGGCGGCAACACCGCTTGTTGATGGGGTGGTCTTTGATTTTGGCGTCTCATCACCACAATTAGATGATGCTGACCGAGGATTTTCTTTCCGCTTTGACGGCCCTCTTGATATGCGTATGGAACGATCAGGCCGTGATGCCAGTGACTTTATCAATTCGGCGAGCGAAACAGATATTGCCAATATTCTCTGGCAATGTGGTGAGGAACGTGCCTCACGCCGGATTGCCCGCGCCATTGTTAAAGCCAGAGGTGAGACTCCGATCACCACAACATCGCAGCTTGCACGGATTATTCGTGATGTTATGCCACGCCCAAAGCCTGGGCAGATTGATCCGGCGACTCGCAGTTTTCAGGCTATCCGCATTCATATTAATGATGAGCTAGGGGAAATTCGGGCGGCTCTGCCAGCGGCGATGGCTTGCCTTAAACCTGGCGGCAAGCTGGTTGTTGTATCCTTCCATTCGCTTGAAGACCGGCTGGTCAAAACATTTATCATGAATGAGGGTGGCAAAGCGCCACGGCCATCAAGGCATTTACCTGATTTACCCGAAGATGCACCGCGCCTGGACATGATCACGCGGAAGCCAATCACGCCGTCAGCAGATGAGATCAGCCAGAACCCGCGCGCGCGATCAGCGCGGCTGCGGGTGGCGAGGCGAACCAATGCACCTTTATTAGATGAGGTGGCGTGATGATTGTTTTCTCATTAAGAGCCACCATAATCTTAACCCTGATAACGATCATGTTAGGGCCGTTAGTCTATCTGTCTGGGATTCGCAAAGACACGCATGAAAGTGAGTTATTGCAAATAGAGGCGAGCATCGCCGAAACCCGCGATAGCATCACCGTGCTGAAGGCGGAATGGGCATATTTATCGCGCCCTGATCGCATTTTGCAATTATCGGAACGGTTTCTCGATGTGAAGCCTTTGGACCCGCATCAAATTATTCCTGTTAATGAGCTGAACAAAATTACCAAGCCGCAAACGAGCAACAATATTGAAGAAGCGAATTTGACATGGAGGATAGAATGAACGTCCTGTCTCGTCTTATTCGCCTAATCTCAGATATGCCAGCGGCGGAAGCTCGCCGTGTCGCTGCATCACGCTTAGGTGTCGTGCGGATTGTTGCGCTATGCTGTTTCTGCGCTATTGGCTTGCGCGTCGGCTGGCTGGCGATTGATCTCAGCAGTGAGGCAAAAGCCTATACCCCAACAATCAAACAAAGCGTTCGCGGTGATATCCTTGATCGCAATGGTCAGGTCATGGCAACAACCGTTCCTGTCTTTGAGCTTTATGCAGACCCGCAAGAGATTCTAGACCCTCGTGAAGCGGCGGCAAAACTTGCCACTGTTTTAACAGATATGGATGAGGAGACTATCTATAAGCGGATCACGCGAGACACCCGCTATGCTGAATTGGCATGGCGGCTTTCGCCCAAAAAATATGCTGATGTATTGCGGCTAGGCGTTGCCGGAATTCATGGCCGGCGTAAATTGACACGCGCCTATCCTAACGCTACGGCGGCGGCGCATGTGCTTGGCGGCGTCAATAAAGATGGTCAGGGCATTGCTGGCATCGAGCATCACCAAAACACATTACTGGCATCAGGCACCGACCTAACGCTGTCTATCGATCTGAATATTCAGGCTATTCTGCGTGAAGAAATTAGCAGTCAAATTGATTTATTTGAAGCTATTGGTGGCGCCGGCATTATTCAGGATATCGAAACTGGTGAAATAATAGCCATGGTGTCACTGCCTGATTATAACGCTAATCACATGGGTTATATTGCCGATGATCACCGCTTTAATCGGGCCACAAAAGGGCTGTATGAGCTAGGCTCAACATTCAAGGTGATGAACACCGCCATGGCTTTGGAAAGTGGCATCTTTGCAGAAACCGATATGATTGACGTGATCTCAACTCTGCGTGTTGGCCGCCATACCATTGATGATTATCATCCCGAAAAAGCCAACCTCAATGTTGCCGAAGTCCTGATTGTTTCATCAAATAAAGGGTCTGCCCGTATCGCTGATAAACTAGGCGCAGATATTCAGAAACATTTCCTTAATGAGCTGGGGTTTTTTGAAAAAACTGCTCTTGAATTACCCGAATTAGGCATGCCCTTAATTCCCTCACACTGGGGCCGTGCGGAAATTATGACCATTTCATATGGCCATGGTATTTCGGTCACTCCTGTTCATTTGACCAGCGCCATTGCCACTACTGCGGGCTCTGGCCTGTTAGTGACGCCGACCCTTATTAAGCAATCCCAACCTGCGGAGATCAATGTTCAGGTGTTTTCACCTCAGACAGCGGCAAAAATCCGTGCGATGATGCGGCGTGTCGTCAGCCATCCTCGCGGCACCGCCAATAAAGCCGATGTCAATGGCTATTTAGTTGCAGGCAAAACCGGAACTTCTGAAAAAATTAGCGGCAACGGCTATGACACGAAAGCCAATATCACCAGCTTTGTCAGCGTCTTTCCTGCCAATGATCCGAAATATGTCGTCTTCACCATGATTGATGAGCCGAAAGGCCAGAAACATAGCTACAATTTTGCCACCGCAGGCTGGGTAGCAGCACCTGTTGCAGGGCGTATCATTAAACGTGTTGCGCCTATGCTTGGTGTTCATCCTATTGACGAAAATATGCCCAAAATCCGACAGAGTTTGATGCTTAATTTGCCTGAACTTGAAAAAGAGGGGGCCAAACATGCATCTTTCTGATCTGCTAACATCTGATCATCAAACAGCTGTTAATCCGATTGTCATTGGCATCAGCTCTGACTCGCGGCAGATTAGTAACGGCTTTGTTTTCATCGCCATTAAAGGCACATCAATTGATGGCAACCAGTTTATTGATGATGCGATTAGCAAAGGCGCGGTGGCTATCATTACCGATCAAGACGTGGCTGATCCTCAAGTTCCTGTTATTAGGGTCGATGATAGCCGTTTAGCGCTGGCGCAAATTGCTAGCCGCCTTTATTCCAAAAAACCGAACTTATTGGCAACCGTAACCGGCACCAATGGCAAAACATCTGTCGCTGAGTTCGTTCGCCAAATCTGGCAACGCATGGGCTGGCAAGCTAGCAGTATCGGCACTTTGGGTGTCCGTTCAGGGCGTATGGAAATGCCCATGCCATTGACAACGCCTGATGCGCTCATGTTGCATCAGGCTCTGGGTCAATTATGTGAAAGTAATATCTCCCATGTTATTCTGGAAGCATCCAGTCATGGCATAGAACAGCATCGGCTGAGCCAACTGCCTGTTGCGGTTGCTGGATTTACTAACCTGACGCGCGATCATCTGGATCATCACAAAACCATTGAGGCTTATTTTGCCGCTAAATTGCGGCTCTTCACCGATTTACTGATCGATGGCGGCACTGCCGTCATTAATACCGATAATGATTATGGAAAAACCATTGTTAAGGCTATATCTGACCGCCAGATACGCATTATTACGGTCGGCTATAATGCTGATGCTGATTTCCAGATTATTGAAAATGAAAATCTGCCTTGGGGGCAATTGATAACCGTCAAACATGATGGCCATAACTATAAAGTGCCGCTGGCTTTGCTGGGATCATTTCAAGGTGAGAATGCTGTTCTTGCTGCCGCTATGGCGCATGCATCAGGTCTGTCGGCTACTCATGCGCTCTTATCCCTGCCCTATCTGATGCCTGCCAATGGCCGCATGCATAGCATTTTCTTATCACATAACACCGCCCGTGTTGTTGTTGATTATGCCCATACGCCTGACGCGCTGGATACGGTGCTGAAAACGCTCCGAGAGGTCGTTCAGGGCAAGCTTTATGTTGTGTTCGGCTGTGGCGGTAACAGAGATAAAGGCAAGCGGGTGGAGATGGGTAAGAGCGCGGCAACATGGGCTGATCATGTCATTGTGACAGATGATAATCCGCGTAACGAAGACCCTGCCGCGATCAGAGCGGATATTATGACTGGCTGTCCTGATGCTGAAAATATGGCAGATCGAGCAAAAGCCATTAGCTATGCTATCAATCAGTTAGATAATGAGGACATCCTGCTCATTGCCGGGAAAGGTCATGAAAATCAACAGCTTATAGGGAATGAGACATTACCGTTTAGTGATGAAGGGACGGTTCGCGCCATCCTTCGGACGCAAGCCGTAGGAGAGATAGCATGATCTGGTCAGCGACAGATATAATTGCCGCTGTCAATGGCTGCACCGCAGGTGGAGCTGACTGGTCAGTCAACGGTATCAGCATTGATAGCCGCAATGTTAATGCTGGTGATCTTTTCATTGCCATTAAAGGCGCGCGCCATGATGGCCATGATCATATCAGCCAAGCCATTGAAAGCGGTGCTGTCGCGGTGCTGGTATCCCGCCCTATTGAGGCCGATATTCCATCCATTATGGTCGATGATACGTTAGCGGCGTTAAACCAGCTAGCGCTCGCGTCACGCCAGCGTCACCATGGCACACGCATTGCCATTACCGGCAGTGTTGGCAAAACCGGAACCCGAATGTTAGTCGCCAAGGCACTAGCGGCTTATGGCAAAACTCATTTTTCCGAAGGCAATTTGAATAATCATATTGGCGCGCCATTAAGTCTGGCAAGAATGCCCCAAGATGCGGCTTTTGCTGTTTTTGAATGTGGCATGAACCGCGCTGGTGAATTATCGCCGCTCAGTCGATATATTGCGCCTGATATTGCCGTTATCACAAAAATATCTGACAGCCATATGGCGCATTTTACCAGCCTTAATGATATCGCTATGGCGAAGGCGGAAATCTTTGACGGGCTGACAGCTGGCAATAGCGCAGGCATAGCCTTGATCAACTCCAGCGATCACTTCACCCCTTCGCTGGCAGATAAAGCCTATCAAGCCGGGGCTAAGCAGGTGCTTTCTTTTGGCCTGTCTGATCTGGCAGAGTTTCAAATCATCAGCGTTCAGCGCCATTCAGAAGGGCTAAATATCACCGTTGATATTCGCGGCCAGATGACAACATTTTCACTTGGCATGATAGCAAGCCATTGGGCGCAAGCAGGCGTCATCGCACTTGGAATTGTTGATGCCCTTGGCTTGCCGCTTGAGCCTGCGATAACCGCCTTGGCATCAGCCCGCGATCTGCCCGGACGCGGCGAACGCAGCAAACTGATCTGGCGGCAACATGACAGCTCTATCAGCTTAACCCTGATAGATGATAGCTATAATGCCAGCCCGCTATCCATGATATCTGCGCTTGAAAGCCTTGCTGAAAGTGTTGCTGAATACGGTGATGAAAATGCTGCCCCAGATGCTACGCCAGACGCTAACCCAGACGCTAATCGGGGTCGCCGTGTCGCTATTCTGGGTGACATGCTGGAATTAGGCGAAAGCGCAGTAGAAAGGCATCAGGCATTGGCCCCAATCATAGAGGCATCCGGCATATCCATATTGATCACCGTTGGTGCGCTGATGGAACACCTAAATGCGGCCATAACAAGTCCGACTATAACAGCGATCCATGCGCAAAATGCCGATGCAGCGATGGCTCTGCTGCCGTCACTTCTTGAACATAATGACGTTATCCTTGTCAAAGGATCAAACGGTATTCGCCTGTCCAAATTAATTGATGCGTTGAAGTCGTCATCTTCCAAAACTAATGGAGATAGCCATGCTGCCTGATCTGCTGGTTCCCCTTGCTGATGAGTTTCAGCTATTCAATATTTTCCGTTATATCACATTCCGAACTGGTGGCGCGGTCATGACCGCGCTCATTATCTCATTTTTGTTTGGCAATCAGATGATCCGTTGGCTGAAATCGGTTCAAGGCGAAGGCCAGCCTATTCGTGATGATGGCCCTGAAAGCCATATTATCACCAAAAAAGGCACTCCGACAATGGGCGGATTGCTGATCCTTGTGGCCTTTGGCATTTCATCCTTGCTGTGGATTCCAATGGCTAGCGTCTATTTATGGCCTGTGCTGTTTGTCGCTATTGGTTATGGAATTATTGGATTTTCGGATGATTACCTGAAAATTAAACGCCGTGATTCCAAAGGCATTCCCGGGCGTGTCAAATTAATCGGACAAGTCGGGATTGCGTTTATCGCCACCCTCTATCTGGTTGAAGTCACGCCTGATAATTTGCGCTATACGCTAGCCATTCCATCATTCAAAGATGTCTTACTGCCGCTCGGCATGCTCTATGTGCCTTTTGCAATTTTTGTCATGGTAGCGGCATCTAATGCGGTCAATCTGACCGATGGCTTGGATGGTCTGGCGATCGGGCCTGTTATTATCTGTGCGCTGTCATTTGCCTTGATTTCCTATTTGGTCGGCAATGCTGTGTATTCAGATTATCTGCAACTGCATTATGTTCCCGGAACAGGTGAGCTGACGGTAATGTGTGGCGCTTTAATCGGCGCAGGTCTAGGCTTCTTATGGTATAATGCACCGCCTGCCAGCGTCTTTATGGGCGACACTGGCTCACTGTCTTTGGGCGGCTGTCTGGGGGCTATGTCGGTCGCAACAAGGCATGAACTTGTGCTGGCTATCATTGGCGGGCTGTTTGTTCTCGAAACCGTTTCCGTGATTGTTCAGGTCATCTCATTCAAGCTGACTGGCAAACGTGTTTTTGCGATGGCGCCTCTGCATCATCATTTTGAGAAAAAAGGCTGGGCAGAGCCAACTATCGTTATCCGCTTCTGGATTATTTCAGTCATTCTCGCGCTGATCGGCCTTGCAACACTGAAACTGAGGTAGAGCATGATCATTCCGCACCATATGTCAGGCAAAACCGTTGCAATTCTTGGACTAGGACGTTCAGGCATGAGCGCGTGTTCAGCTTTGCAAGCAGCTGGTGCGATATGCTTTATTCATGATGATCAGATCATCCCTGATAATATTCCATCAGCCGCAACCGCCGCCCCGCCTGAGCAATGGCCATGGCAAGACCTGGATGCATTGGTGATCAGCCCCGGCATACCTAGCCTTTATCCAACTCCGCATCCAGCGGCGGCACAAGCACGGGCTAATGATATCCCCATTATTAGCGATATAGAGCTGTTCATGCAGTCCAATGTTGCGGCACGCGTTATTGGCATTACAGGAACTAATGGCAAATCGACAACAACGGCGCTGACTACGCATATCATTAATCAATGCGGGATACCGGCCTGTGCAGGCGGCAATATTGGCATGCCTGTCATGGCTTTGGATGATCCGGGGGCAGATGGTGTCATTGTGCTGGAGCTATCGTCATATCAGCTTGAGATCACGCCGTCGCTTCGGCTTGATGCCGCCGCCATTCTCAATATCACGCCTGACCATTTGGACAGGCATGGCGGCTGGGCAGGTTATAAAGCCGCTAAAGCCGCTATCGCAGATGCTGTGGATACTCCGAAATCACTGATACTTGGCGATGATGACAGCTGTCATGAGATTGCCGAAAAGCTCCCTCAATTTGCGGTGATGATTGACCCTGATATGGTATCAGCGCGACTGCCGAATATGGATTTACCGCCATCATTATTGGGGTGCCATAATCTGATGAATATCGCCGCTGCGATGTTAATCTGTGATGCGCTCAGACTCCATATCCACGCATGGGATACGGCGCTGACCAGCTTTCACGGTCTGGCGCATCGGATGGAATGGCTAGGCGAAACTAATGGCGTGCAGTTCATTAATGATAGTAAGGCCACTAATGGTATGGCGGCGGCTAAGGCATTGGCCAGTTATCCTGTGATTTACTGGATTGTTGGCGGCCAGATGAAAAATGATGGTCTGGGTGAAGCCATGCAAGCCCTTGACCATGTGCGTTATGCCTTTGTTATTGGTGATCAGGCTGAGGCTTGCGCGACCATGCTGACGCCACATGTTGCTGTTGATAGATGTCACACCATTGAAAACGCCACTCGGTCTGCCTTTGCGATTGCTCAAACGGATCAGTTGGTGAGAGAAGAAGGCACAGATAGCGCCACGATATTGCTATCTCCTGCGGCGGCTAGTTTTGATCAGTTCAAAAATTTTGAGCATAGAGGCGATGTCTTCCGCGATGTCGTCAACAGCATTCTCAGCGAAGCCAGGTCTGAGGAGCTAGCGCATGTTTAATCGCACCGACCGAAGCTTTATTAGTATCTGGTGGTGGACGATCGACCGCACGATGTTAACGCTTGCCCTGCTGTTATCAATTGCTGGATTATTCATGGTCATGGCGGCAAGCCCAACCGTGGCGATAAAAATTGGCTATAATGAATGGCATTTTGTCATCCGTCACGCCATCTTCATGGTGCTTTGTCTTATCCTCATGATCGGCGCCGCCATGCTAAATGAGGGCATGGTCAGAGTCGTCGGCATCTTCGGGGTGCTGATAGCCATAGCCATGATCAGCTTAACCCTGGCCATTGGCGCGGAAACAAAAGGGGCAACCCGTTGGATTTCGCTGGGGGCATTTAAGATACAGCCATCTGAGTTTGCTAAACCATGCTTTGCCATTACCTGCGCGTGGCTATTAAGTATGTGGCGCGAGGAACGCCATTTTCCAGGTTGGATATTTTCTGTCGGATTGCTGGGTTTAATTGTCTTGTTGCTGGTCTTACAGCCCGATATTGGCATGACCATTCTATTTGTCATGACATGGGCATTACTGATATTTCTGGCTGGCATGCCTATTGGTCAAGTTATTGGACTGGCCGCACTTGCCCCAATCGCCGGGTATCTGGCTTATGTTCTGATGCCGCATGTCACCATTCGCGTGAACAAGTTCCTCAATGGAACTAACGATCAGGCGGATATTGCTATGGAAAGTTTCGCCCATGGGGGATTGTTTGGAGTTGGCGCTTCAGAAGGCGTGATCAAAAAGCATCTGCCTGATGCCCATGCTGATTTTATTTTTGCCGTCACTGCTGAGGAATATGGCATCTTATTCTGCATTGCTTTGATTATCTGCTATATCTTTGTTGTGCAGCGTGGCTTTGCTCATGCCCAAACATCCCACAGTCTGTTTAGAACTTTGGCGATTGCCGGACTAACGCTCCAATTTGGCTTGCAGGCGGCCATTCATATGGCGTCCTCGGTTCAGCTGATCCCAACAAAAGGCATGACATTACCATTTATCAGTTATGGCGGCTCATCCCTGATGACGTCTGGGCTGACCATAGGCTTGCTTATTGCGTTGACCCGACATCGCCAATATAGCATGGCCTCATCTAAAGCTGATGCCGCGAAAACCAATCCCAATGATAATAAAAGTCCCAATGCTGGCAAAGGCCCCAATGCTAATAAGGGTAGGGGAGAGGTCTATGGCTAAACCTGTTATCATGTTAGCGGCTGGCGGCACAGGGGGGCATATCTTCCCTGCCTTATCGGTTGGCGAATATCTCATCAATCATGGCTGGATACCTGTATTTGTCACCGATAAACGTGGCCGCCATATGATCCCAAAAGAATATAAAACGATAACTATTTCAGCCGCCTCACCTTTTGCCCTGCGTCTGCATTTGCGGCTATGGCGGCTCTTAAAGTTAGGACTAGGATTATTTTCATCAGCTTGCACAATTCTCTGGCGCCGACCAAAAGCCGTGATTGGATTTGGCGGCTATCCAGCTGTGCCGCCTGTTATTGCCGCCTATGGACTTGGCCTGCCGGTGATGCTGCATGAACAGAACGCCTCCATGGGGCGGGCAAATCGCTTTCTTGCCAGGCGCGTTCGGCTCTTGGCCGCATCATGGCCAGATACGAAAGGCATCAATCAAGATAACAACACGCCTGTTATCATCACAGGAACGCCTGTCCGTGCCGCCTTTCATCAGATTGGTGAAAATGGCTATACCCCGCCGCAGGATAATGCGCCTGTGCGTATCTTAATTGCTGGCGGAAGTCTTGGCGCAAAAGTGTTTGGTGAGACTGTTCCGGAAGCGATTAGCCGCCTGCCTGCTGATATCAAAGCCCGGCTAAAGCTGGTGCATCAGGTCAGGTCTGAGCAAATGGAAAAAGTCAAAGCCCAATATGAAGCAAGCGGCATTGATGCCGATATCACACCATTTATTCACGACATGGATGCAGAGATTAAACAAGCGCATTTGGTGATTTGCCGTGCTGGAGCATCATCAGTGGCAGAACTGGCGGCGGCTGGTCGGCCGGCGCTTCTTGTGCCATTTCCGCATGCTATGGATGATCACCAAACCGCAAATGCCAAAGTCGTCCATGATATTGGCGGCGGCTGGTTGACCCCTGAGGTTGAAATGAGCGCAGGTTCACTGGCGGGTAAAATTGCTGCTCTTATCGCTGATCCAGCACGGCTAACGATTGCCGCCACTAATATTATGCAACTGGCAAAACCTGATGCGGCAAAAGACTTGGCAGAACATATCATAAAGCTCACCAAAAAGGGGGACGCATCATGAGCCAGCTCCCCCTTAGCATTGGACGTATTCATTTTACAGGTATCGGCGGCATTGGCATGAGCGGCATAGCCGAGATTCTGCATGATATGGGATATCAGGTTAGCGGCAGTGATATGTCTAGTAATGCCAATGTGAAACGCCTGATCAGCAAGGGCATTCCCATCACCATAGGTCAGCATGAAGATAATGTGACAGGAGCCGCGATTATTGTCGTGTCAACAGCGATCAAGCCAGACAATCCTGAAATGGTGGCCGCGAGAAAGTCTTTTCTGCCTATTGTTCATCGCGCCGAAATGCTGGGTGAGCTGATGCGGCTGAAATGGTCGGTTGCCATTGCCGGAACACACGGCAAAACCACCACAACATCACTGGTCGCCTCATTGCTGGATATGGGCGGCATTGACCCAACCGTCATTAATGGCGGCATCATCACTGGCTGGGGAAGCAACGCCAAGCTCGGCAATAGCGAATGGATGGTCGTTGAGGCTGATGAAAGTGACGGCTCATTCTCAAGGCTCAATCCGACGGTTGCCGTTGTTACCAATATTGATCCTGAGCATTTAGATCATCATGGCAGTTTTGATAATCTCAAACAGGCGTTTAGAGATTTCATTTCCTCAATCCCGTTTTATGGATTTGCCAGCCTTTGTATTGATCACCCTATTGTCCAGCGCATGATTGCCGATATTCCTGAACGGCGGATAATCTCATACGGATTTTCAGCGAGTGCTGATGTTCGCGGCGTTAATCTGCGTTCTGAAAATGGCACAATGATCTTTGATACCGTTATCAGCAACCGCCTTAGCAATGATGGCACCATCGAGGGCTTCCGATTACCCATGCTAGGTGATCATAATGTTCTCAACACCCTTGCCGCTATCAGCGTTTGTCTGGAAATGGGGATTGATACCGATAAGGTGATCAATGCCGTTAGCCAATTCAAAGGCGTTGGGCGGCGTTTCGATCATAAGGGCTGTGTCTCTGACATAACGATTATTGATGATTATGGCCACCATCCTGTTGAGATTACGGCGGCATTATCGGCGGCACGGATGCTCAGGCCGAGCAATCAAATCATCGCTGTGTTTCAGCCGCATCGCTATACCCGTATGCGTGATTTATTTGATGATTTCTGCGCCTGTTTCAATGACGCTGATCATGTCATCATTAGCGATATCTACGCCGCTGGCGAAGACCCCATAGACGGCTATGAACGTGATGATTTTGTCAATAGTCTGCGCGCTCATGGCCATCCATCAGTTGAGGCGCTTGACCATCCTGATGCGCTGGCCAAACAGGTGATGACAAAGGCCAGGCAAGGTGATGTTATCATGTGTCTGGGGGCTGGCACGATTACCAACTGGGCGGCGGCTTTACCCAATCAGATTGCTGCGATTACTGGTGATGAGGTGCAATCATGACAGCGCTAATCACCAGATTGCCAGATATTCGCGGCCAATATCAAGAAGCCGCCATGCTGTCTGATCACACATGGTTTGGGGTTGGCGGCCCGGCAGAGGTATTATTCACCCCTGCAGATGCTGAAGATTTGATCCATTTTTGCAAGAATACCAGTCCAGATATTCCGCTTTATACAATCGGGGCTGGGTCTAATCTATTGATTCGTGACGGTGGCATGGCAGGCGTTGTTATATCCACCAAAGCCATTAAGCATCAGCATATCGAAGGCACTAGCGTCACCGTTGGCAGTGGCTGGACAGATGCTGAGGCGGCGCGGCTGGCGGCTAGACATGGCATTGCCGGGCTTGAGTTCCTGATTGGTATCCCCGGCACTATTGGCGGCGGCTTGCGGATGAATGCGGGGGCATTCGGGAAAGAGTTTTGTGACGTTGTGGAGGTTGCAACAGCGATTGATCGGCAAGGCAATATCCATCATCTGACCCCGCAAGATATGGGTATGCGTTACCGCCATACGGATACCCCACAGGACTGGATTTTCACCGAAGCCAAATTGCGAGGTGAGACTGGCGATGCCGATGCTATTCGCGCCAGGATGAAAGCCATTATTACCACCCGTTCGGATAGCCAACCGCAAGGCGTCCGTACTGGTGGCAGTACCTTTGCTAATCCTGATGGTCATAAATCCTGGCAGTTAATTGATCAGGCAGGATGCCGAGGGCTAAGTCATGGCGGCGCGCTTGTGTCAGACAAGCACTGTAATTTTCTGATCAATGCCGATAAGGCGTCAGCCAGCGATATTGAAACTTTAGGCGAGATGGTCAAAGCCCGCGTCAAAGATCAAAGCGGTATTGATTTGCGGTGGGAAATACGCCGCATTGGTCAGCCTGCGCCTGCGCCTGAAAAATCAAAGCCTGATCAGGCCGGTCAAACTGATAGAGGTCAGCATGGATGATATGCGCGGCCTAACCTTATTTCTGATGGGCGGCTGGACAGATGAAGCCGCGGTATCACGCAACACAGCAAAAGCATGTTATGCCGCCGCAATTGAAGCTGGCTGGACAGCAGAATTGCTTGAAGTCGATCATGATATTGCCAGTCAGTTGCATGTCTTTAAACCGGCGCGTGTGTTCAATGCCTTGCATGGTCAACTTGGCGAAGATGGCAATATGCAGGGCATGCTCAATATCATGGGTATTCCCTACACCCATAGTGGCGTGCTGGCATCCGCCGTTGCCATGGATAAACCAATGACTAAAACCGCGCTTGCCAATACTGAGATTGTTCTTGCCAATGATATCGCTATCCAGATACGTGATGGCGTGATTACCCCACATGACAGCGCCGCGCCGCAAGCCATGGTCATTAAGCCCAGAAATACAGGCAGTAGCGTAGGGGTTCATATCTGGCATGAAGGTGATGCCTATCCGCAAGAAAATATGTGGCCAGAAGGCACACAGCTAATGGCAGAGCGATTTATTCCTGGCCGTGAATTGACCGTATCGGTTCTTCATGGTGAGCCGCTAACGGTTACCGAAATTGTTCAGGATAATCGATTTTATGATTATGAAGCGAAATATGCTGATGGCGGGTCAACGCATATCCTGCCTGCCCAGATTGATCGTGATGTCTTTAACACGGCGATGGAATGGGCGACCATTGCCCATGAACGGCTAGGATGCCGTGGCGTCTCACGCTCTGATTTTCGCCTGAATGATGACGCTGGTGAGCTGGTCATGCTGGAGCTGAATACACAGCCAGGCATGACCAAAACCTCACTCGTCCCTGAACAAGCAGAATATAACGGCATCAGCATGACGGCACTGGTGTCATCACTATTGGAGGCAGCGCAATGCGACTAGCGCTTTATAAAGAAACCTTTGCCGACACGCATTCCGACCGGCAACAGCGATCAGGGCGGCGATTAGGGCGGCGGATGCTTTCGGCGGCATTATGTCTGGGCATAATACTGGCGGCGGCTAGCCTATGGATATATCGCGATAGCATGATACAGCGTGTCGCTGGGTTAAGTGCCGATGCAGGCATTAAACTTGAGGGAATTACGGTTTTTGGCCGTCTCAATACCGATCAGAAGGACATATTAAATGCCGTAGGATTGACGCGCGGTGATCCCATGCTTGGCATGGATTTGTATCAGATCAAGGCAGATATTGAAGCCCTTGGCTGGATCAAAACGGCGCGTGTGGAAAGACATTTTCCATCTGATTTAGTGATCTATTTGGTCGAAAGACGCCCCATAGCCATTTATCAAACTGCCGCTGGCCATAAAGTCATCGATAAATCTGGGCAAATTATCGCTGGCATCAAGGTTGAAGATTTCCGGCACCTGCCTGTCGTCAGCGGCAAAAACGCGCATAGTCGGGCTGGTGAAATTATAACTGTGCTTGAATCCGAAGCTGATCTCTACAATGAAGTATGGTCACTGACCTATCGGTCAGAACGCCGTTGGGATGTCTTTCTGGGCGATAATATCCGCATCATGCTGCCCGAAGAAAACCCCATGGATGCGTGGAACCAACTTGCCAAGCTTGATCGCCAACACAAGCTGACTCAACGCAACACCGTAAATATTGATCTGCGGATTCCGGGCCAGATCATCATTAAACCCGATCAACCTGTTAAAGCTAAAGGTAGTCAGACATGAATGTTATGCCGCGAATATCCGGCTTGCTGGGCCAAAGCAAAACACGCCACGGAACAATAGGTGTTCTCGATATTGGAACAAGCAAAGTCGTCTGCATGATTGCCCATAGTGATGGTAACGCGCAACCAACAATCAGGGGAATTGGTCAGCATGCGTCGGCTGGAATAAAACGTGGCGAAGTGGTTGATATCTCCGCCCTTAGTCTGGCTGTTGGTAAAGCTGTTGAGGTGGCGGAACGAATGGCTGGCATTTCTATTGAAAATGTAGTTGTTGGCCTGTCAGGGGCAACCCAAAAATCGCAAATCAGAACGCATCAGGTCGATGTCGCTAGCGGTGAAGTCCTTGAACGTGATATCCGCCGGCTTATTAATCTTGATTTCCTCGAAGCTGAGCCGCAAGGCCGCGTTATTCTTCACCGTCTGCCTATTGAGTTTTCTTTGAACGGCATCACTGGCATCAAAAATCCTCAAGGCATGTTTGGCCAGACCCTTGGCATCAAAATATGTTCGATTAGCGCATCTGATACGGCTCTCCGCAATATCCAAATGGCGGTTGAGCGTAACCATTTATCAATTGAGCATTATGTGTCGAATACCTATGCCGCTGGCTTATCTGCTCTGCTCGAAGATGAACGTGATCTTGGTGCCACGGTTATTGAGATTGGCGGCGGCGTGACCAGCCTTGCCTATTTCACCGATGGCGAGTTGCGCTTTCTTGATAGCATCCCTTTTGGCGGGGCCAGTATCACCAATGATATTGCCCGCGGGCTATCCATCCCTGTTGACGAGGCGGAACGCATCAAAACGCTCAAAGGCAGTGTCCTGGCTGGCCCCGGCGATAGTGATGAGATGCTGACCTTGCCCATGCTAAGCCAAGATAGCGATCATCCGCTATCAATCGAGTTAGGCGTGTTGGGGGATATCATCCGGGCGCGGATTGAGGAAATTTTAGAAATGCTGTTATTGCGGCTTGAAAAGGCCGGGTACTCATCCGCCGCAGGCCAGCGCGTCATTTTAGTTGGCGGCGCCGCGCAATTACCCGGAATGCGTGAGTTTGTTTCAACCATGATTGGCCGTTCTGTCAGATTAGGCAGGCCAGCGGGGGTCATTGGTCTTGCTGATGCGACCGCCCATTCCGCCTTTGCCTCACCTGTGGGGTTAATTCATTACAGCTATGTCAGACAACCATTTGAACTATCACTTGCCGATGCTGGAACATCCAGACGATCAGGACGTCTCAGCCAGATTGGCAGCTGGTTCAAATATTACATTTGGGATGCCGGAAACCGATGAAGAGCATGTTTTTCCATCATCAGACCATGACTGGTCCGTCATCCAATGCCGGGGCGTATGTGTTGCAGGCATATTCCCCATTTAGTAGCAATTTGCCCGTTAGTTCATGGATATCGGGCAAGCCAACTAGTAGGAGATTATACCGTGACTCTTAATATATCAATCCCCAGCACGACTGAGGAATTATCCCCAAAAATCACCGTTATTGGTGTTGGCGGGGCTGGCGGTAATGCCGTCAATAATATGATTGAATCCAATCTTGAAGGGGTAGAGTTTTTAGCTGCCAATACCGATGGGCAAGCTCTTGCGGCATCTCTCGCGCCTCGCAAAATCCAGTTAGGACGTGTCCATACCGAAGGGTTAGGGGCAGGCTCAAAGCCCGAAGTTGGCCGTCTTGCGGCAGAAGAAAGCCTTGAGGAGATCATGGCCGAATTAGCTGACAGCCATATGGTATTTATTACCGCAGGTATGGGTGGCGGCACTGGCACAGGCGCCGCACCAGTGATTGCTCGTGCTGCCCGTGAGCAAGGCATTCTCACCGTGGGAGTTGTCACCAAACCATTTGAGTTTGAAGGAACACCTCGGATGCGGTCAGCCACACAAGGCATAGATGAATTACAAGCCTATGTTGATACGCTGATTATTATCCCTAACCAAAATCTGTTCCTTCTAGCCAATGAGCGGACAACATTTACGGATGCCTTTGCCATGGCGGATAATGTTCTGCACCAAGGCGTGTCGGGTGTTACTGATCTGATGATCAAATCTGGCATGATTAATCTGGATTTTGCCGATATTCGCTCGGTCATGACAGAGATGGGTAAAGCCATGATGGGGACAGGCGAAGCATCAGGTGAAAGCCGTGCTACCAACGCGGCTGAGGCGGCTATTCATAATCCGCTATTAGATGAAACCACGCTGAAAGGCGCCCAAGCCTTGCTGATCAATGTTACTGGTGGGTCTGATATGACGCTATTCGAAGCTGATGAAGCGGCAAATCATATCCGCAAAGAGGTGGATAATGATGCTATCATCATCTTTGGCGCTATCATTGATCCAAAAATGGAAGGCGTCATGCGTGTATCAGTCGTTGCTACCGGGATGGAAACGAACAGCCAATCCGCGCGGCCACCAATGCATCTGCAAACCAATGACAAAGCATCTGCCAGTGATAAAACCAGCAAAGTCGCAAACCAGCCTTTTTATGCCATTCGGCGCAAGGAAGGCGTTGTTGAAAAAATCATAGCAGAACCCACAGTGACGGCTGCAAGCAAACCCATGGGTGCCCATGTGGGGTCAGCAACAGCAGTGGAAAGCAAGCCAATGGAAGCTGCCCATCTCAAAAATGCCCGTCTTGATAATGGGGCGGCAGAGCCAGCGCTTATGCCAGAGATATCTGATGCGAGCGCTGAAACGGCATTGCGGCTTAGGGCAGAGCAAAGCCATGCTCAAGATGCCGCCACGGACGATGAGTCCCAGCTTACCATCATGGATATGATTGATGCTAAGGACGATCGGCCTGCGACTGGCGGAGCATTGCCAGCGGCTGATCATTCTGCCAGCAGTTTGGATGAGGATGCTGTGCCTTTCACATTAGGGAAAACCGTTGATATTCCTGTTGATGAGCATATTCAGCCGAAGGAAACAGCTGGTTTGATCAAGCATATCACGCGGTTATTCTCATCGCATCAGCAAGAGGAAAAGATCGTCCAAGAGCCTATTATGTCTGATGTTAAACCATTGAACCTGTGGAATGCAGACGCCTCCATGGACTCAAAAGACCTGATAAACCCCATGCTTCAATCAGATGAGGAGAGTGCTGATGAGATGATAAGCACGGGTATTGATCATCGGGCTACATCGCAACATGGTAGCATGATAGATGATATGGCTGATGATAAAGCTGAGCAAGCCAATCCGTCACTCCAAAGCGCTGAGCCAGAGCTGGATATGAAAAATCAGCCGGATGATTTTGATCTTGAGATTCCCGCCTTTCTGCGTCGTCAGGCAAACTAATCATCACGAAGGTATGATCAACATTTGAAATGGTTACCGATCTGCAACAATCGGTAACCATTTGTGATTTGCCACAGACATCAAAACAAATAATTATTAGTAAAAATAAAGGAATATGTCTGTGTTTGGCCGTCAACATACTGTTAATTCATCTATCACACGCAGCGGAATTGGTCTTCATACCGCGCGGCTGGTTTCCATCACTATTCAGCCAGCGCCCGTTAATACTGGCATCATTTTTCACCGCTCTGATCTAACTGGCATTGATACGGCTATCCCTGCCCATATCTTTAATGTCAGTGATGTGTCTCTTAATACCAGCATTTGTAATGCTGATGGGGCTGAAATAGGCACCATTGAGCATCTGATGGCGGCCTTTGCCGGCATGGGAATTGATAATGCCTATGTCGATGTATCAGGGCCAGAGCTACCCGCCTTTGATGGCAGCTCAGACCGCTACTGCCAGATGATCAATGAGGCCGGCATAAAAGAACAAAACGAAGATCGCCGTTTTATTAAAGTCCTCAAGCCAGTTTCGGTAGAAATCAACGCCTCATCATCGCACCTAACCCCCTCCTCATCTCTCCAAATCTCAACCAAGATTGATTTTAGTGACCCATTTATTGGTGCCTCGCAATATTTTTATGTTCACGACAATAACAGCTTTATTGAAGAACTGGCGGCTGCCCGGACCTTCTGTTTGCATAAGGATGTCTCACAAATGCGTGCCGCTGGCTATGCTATTGGCGGCTCATTGGATAATGCCATTGTTGTGAAAGACGGGCAGATGCTTAATGAGACGCCGCTGCGCTATACTGATGAGTTTGTTCGTCATAAAACCCTCGACTGTTTAGGTGATTTGCGGCTGGCTGGTATGGGAATTATTGGTCATATGTCGACCACACGCCCTGGACACCGCATTAATTCAGAATTGCTCAAGGCTTTGTTTAGCGACGACAGCAACTACACGATTATGACTGGCGAGGAATTAGCCAATGCCGAAGAAAAAGTCGCCTGACGATATTTTCCAGCCCTATCGTATGAAATGAACTTTAATTGCTTTGCGTATCGGCATAATATATATTCTGTTAAGGAATTTATGGAGACAAGTTGTGCATCATCAAATGGTGAGATCAGTGTTGCTTTTTGGCATAGCATGTCTGGCTATGCTTACCGCTTGTTCAAGCGGTGATGATGAACTGGTTCAAATTGAACGCCCTGTCGAAGAAATCTATAATGAAGCGCTTGATTTGGCTCTTGCTGGCGACCAGGCTGATGCGGCATCTCTCTTTGATGAGGTGGAAAGACAGCATCCCTACTCTGAATGGGCAACGCAAGCACAACTAATGGCCGCATGGTCATTATATGAGAGCAACAATTATCCTGCCGCCTTGGCCGCATTAAACCGATTTATTGACCTTAATCCCGCGCATCCTGATATCGATTATGCCTATTTTCTGCGCGGCCAATCCTATTATGAGCAAATTGTCGATGTTGAACGTGATGCTAGCATGACCGTTGCCGCTAAAGAAGCTTTTGAGGCTTTGATCAGGCGGTTCCCAAACAGCGTTTATGCGCGTGATGCCCAATTAAAAGTAGACCTGACGCTCAGCCATCTGGCTGGCAAAGAAATGGCTGTTGGCCGGTTCTATCTGAAAGCTGGACATTATGATTCTGCGCTCCGCCGATTTAGCAAAGTTGTCGAGGATTATGATACATCTAATCAAGTCCCCGAAGCACTTTATCGGATGGTCGAGAGCTATCTGGCACTTGGAATTGATAACGAGGCGGAACGGTCAGCAGCCGTATTACAGTTTAATTTTCCAGACTCTATTTGGACTCAACGGATGGCATTGTTGATTGATGATCCCGGACGCAATTATGACCCATCTGTGATTAGATCCTTTTTTGGTCGAGCAACCTCTTGGTTTTGATCCATGCTGACTTTACTGGCTGTTCGTAATGTCGTTCTGATCAAGGCGCTTGATCTGGATTTTCAATCAGGCTTAACTGTGCTGACTGGCGAGACGGGGGCTGGCAAATCTATCCTTCTTGATGCGTTGGGGCTGGCACTAGGCAGTCGCGCTAATTTTGGTTTGATCGGCGCCGAAAGCTCAACCGCCGAAGTCACCGCTGTTTTTAACCCTGACACCCAGCACCCCATATGGAATGTCTTGGAAGAAAATGGCATTGAGGCCGATGATGCGATTATTATGCGGCGACGGCTGCGTGACGGTAAATCAAGCGCTTTAATCAATGATACGCCTGTCAGTTTAGGGGTGATGCGGCGTGTTGGCGATATGCTAATTGAAATCCAGGGCCAGTTTGAAGGACGCGGATTACTAGATCAGGCAACACATCGGCAACTGCTTGATCAATTTGCTAATCATGACGATAAGCTGACATCTTGCGCGAATTGCTGGGATGATTGGAAAGCGGCATCAACACGCTATGAAATTGCTGCCGCCAAGCGTCAGGAAAACCAGGATTATCAGGCATGGCTCAAAGAGGCGGTGGTTGAACTTGATCAGCTTGCACCAGTGGCAAATGAAGAAACTCAGCTCATGCAAGAGCGTGAGATGTTAGCCAATATCACCCGCATTGCCGAGGCCTTAAAAACAGCAGAAACCCTTATAGATGGTGAGCAAGGCGCGATTAATCAAATTGCCCAGGCCAGCCGCAGCATTACGCGCATTGCTGATGTTGCTGGCAGTCTGATCACTGATCTGGATCAGGCACTGCAACGCACGGAAGCCGAATTGAGCGAAGTAGAACATACCCTTGCCGCTACTCAGGCTAATTTAGAAGGTGATCCTAATCGCATTGTTGTTGTCGATGACCGCTTGCACGCTCTCCGCCAGCAAGCACGCAAACATGGCGTTGATGCAGATCAGCTCGCCGCTACCCGTGATCACTTGCATCAGCAATTAGCCGAGCTTGAAGATAGTAGCGGCGACTTGACAAAATTAGCCGCAACTATGGCAGAAGCAGAGGCAAATTATCATGATGCGCGCAATGCCCTAAGTCAGTCAAGATTAGCGGCAGCCCATCGGCTCGATACACTTATCATGGCAGAATTGCCGCCCCTAAAGCTGGAGGAGGCGTGGTTCAAGACATCAATCACGGCATTGGCTGAACAGCAATTCGGCCATCATGGCAGTGATGCCATTCGCTTTGAAGCCAGCACTAATCCGGGCATGGCGATAGCGCCGATTGATCAGATTGCATCAGGAGGGGAATTAGCCCGATTTTTGCTGGCTTTGAAAGTCGTGCTGGCAGATATAAACGCTCCTGTCACCTTAATTTTTGATGAGGTTGATGCAGGCGTTGGCGGTGCTGTTGCGGATGCTGTTGGCTCACGCTTGGCACGGCTGGGAGAGCAAATGCAATCCATCGTTATCACTCATTCCCCACAAGTTGCGGCCAGAGGCCATCAGCATTATCAGATCAGCAAATCGGTAGCTGAGCATGGCACAATTTCAACAACTGCTATTCTTGATCAGAATGAACGCATTAATGAGGTCAGCCGCATGCTAGCTGGTGAGACAGTTACCGAAGAAGCACGCGCCGCCGCCATCAGATTACTTGAGGGATAAGATGGGGATAGACGATACTAGCGCCACTCTTGCCGATGTTGCTGTCGCTGATTTAACCGAAGCTGAGGCAAGCCGCGAGCTTGACCGCCTTGCCAGTGCTATTCATTATCATAACCTGAAATATCACCGTGATGATGCGCCTGAAATTACTGATGCTGAGTTTGATGCCATGATGAAGCGGCATATCGGTATTGAGGCGGCTTTTCCGCAATTAGTTAGGCTTGATAGCCCATCATTGACGGTAGGCGCAACGCCTTCATCACAATTTGGCAAATATCGCCATCATGTTTCTATGCTGTCCTTATCCAACGCTTTTGATGATGACGATGCTATGGATTTTGATCTGCGCGTCAAACGCTTTCTTAATTTGCCTGCGGATACGGATATCGCCTATTCGGTTGAGCCGAAAATTGATGGGTTATCCATTTCTCTGCGCTATGAGCATGGCGTATTGGTCGCTGGTGTGACGCGCGGTGATGGTATTGAAGGTGAGGATGTGACAGCGAATATTCGCACCATTGCGGATATCCCTGAGCGCCTGAATAATGGCCCGGCTGTGGCAGAGATTCGCGGTGAGATTTTTATGAGCAAGGCTGATTTCTTTGCGCTTAACGACATTCAGCAAAACAGCAATGCAAAGGTTTTTGCAAATCCCCGCAACGCAGCAGCAGGGTCTCTGCGCCAGAAAGACCCTGCCGTTACCGCCGCCAGAGCCTTGCGGTTTTTTGCCTATGCCGCAGGTGAGATGAGCGCATGGACGGTCAATAGCCATCATGATTATCTGTCACAGCTTCAGTCATGGGGATTTACCATTAACCCCTATTCAGCCTTAACCGAGAATATAGCGGCGGCACTTCGCCACTATCAGACCATTAGCGCCAAGCGTGCTGATCTGGATTATGATATTGATGGCGTTGTTTATAAAGTTGATCAGCTCGATTATCAGCAAAGGCTTGGTCAGGTCAGCCGATCACCACGCTGGGCCATTGCCCATAAATTTCCGGCAGAAAAAGCGATGACGCATATTCTGGGGATAGATATTCAGGTTGGCAGGACAGGTGCGTTGACACCTGTCGCAAGATTACAGCCCGTTACCGTCGGCGGTGTTGTTGTCTCCAATGCTACCCTCCATAATGAAGATTATATTAAGGATAAAGATATTCGCATCGGTGATCTGGTTCAGATACAGCGCGCAGGCGATGTTATCCCGCAAGTCTTGGCAGTCGATAAAGACGCAAGAAAAGATACCAGAACCGAAGCTTTTCACTATCCTGATCACTGCCCATCATGTGGATCACCCGCGATCAGGCCAGAAGGCGAAGCGGTGCGGCGCTGTACAGGTCAGCTATCTTGCCCGGCGCAGTTGCTTGAACGCCTAAAGCATTTTGTCAGCCGTGATGCCTTTGACATAGAAGGGCTAGGGGCGAGAATCATTGAAGAGCTGCATCAAGATGACATGCTTAATGAACCTGCGGATATTTTTCATCTCAAGCGATATCAGGCAGAGCTTACAGCGCGTGATGGCTGGGGTGAAACATCGGTAAAAAACCTGCTGATGGCCATTGATCAGCGGCGGGAAATTGCGCTGGAACGGCTCATCTATGGGCTTGGCATTCGGCAGATTGGTCAAGCCACAAGTATGCTGTTAGCGCGTCATTTTGGATCACTGGAGCAACTAATGGCAACCGCCTTAGCCGCCAAAGATGAGACGTCAGAAGCATGGCAGAGCCTGATTGATATTGACCAAATTGGTGACAGTGTGGCGCGTGATATCGTGCAATTTTTTACCGATACCCATAATCAGGAGGCGTTAAAGCGGTTGCGCGATGTTGTGCATCCGGTCCCGCCCGAAGCCATAGCCTCTGATAGTCCGGTTGCCGGTAAAACGGTTGTCTTCACCGGCACATTAACCAGCATGAGCCGTGCCGAAGCAAAAGCTAAAGCCGAATTACTTGGCGCCAAAGTCGCTGGCTCCGTATCGGCAAAAACCGATTATGTTGTCATTGGCGCCGATGCCGGAAGCAAAGCCCGCAAAGCCGAGAGTCTCGGCGTTACCATCCTTGATGAAGATAGCTGGATAAGGTTAAGCCAAAGCTAAGCCTGATAGAATTGATCAAAGCGGGGCGGTTTGGGCGGTAAGCCATGCGACTGTATCACCGTCACCGTCACCGTAATCATGCGCTGTTAAAGCTGGCATGATTTTATCTTTGACGTTCTGATGATAGTGATTAAGCCATTCTCGCTCAGCCTCTGATAGCAGCGATACATCAATAAGGCGGCGATCAAACGGCACCCATGTCACATGCTCAAACCCTAGCATATCATTGGCTTTTGCGACCACTATGATCAGATTCTCAAGGCGGATACCAAAGCTACCATCACGGTAATATCCAGGCTCATTCGATAGCACCATGCCCTCACAAATGCTGACACTGCCGCGCGGTGATATGCTGGCAGGGCCTTCATGAACACCTAGCGCACAGCCTACCCCATGCCCTGTTCCATGAGCATAATCTAGCCCGGCATTCCACATCGACTGGCGCGTGATGGCATCAAGCTGAATGCCTGTTGTGCCTTTCGGGAAGATTTGTTGATCTAGTGCAATATGGGCTTTCAGGACATGCGTGTAGCAAAATATCTCATCCTTGCCGGGCTGGCCAATGGCAACCGTGCGCGTGATATCAGTCGTTGCATCATGATATTGCCCGCCCGAATCAATCAAATAGAGGCTATCGGGACGAAGCGGCGCATTGCTCGCCTCGGTCGCGCGGTAATGGACAATCGCGCCATGCGCGCCACTGCCTGAAATAGAAGGAAAGCTGTCTGAAAGATATCCGCTTACCTGTTTTCGGAAAGACTGAAGCTTTTCTCCAGCCTCAATTTCAGTAAGCGTTTGATCCATGACATGCGTATCCAGCCATGCCAGAAAACGGATGACAGCAACCGCATCACGGCAATGG
>MDTB01136290.1_pt1 | contig 26508 bp, 25 predicted proteins | sample 811161 | NCBI WGS metagenome assembly MDTB01 (sample SAMN05326650, study PRJNA326480) | marine metagenome | isolation source: seawater | place: Mediterranean Sea | collected 2009 | reverse complement strand
CCACGTTGATAGGCTGGATGTGGAAGCGCAGTAATGCGTGCAGCTGACCAGTACTAATAGCTCAATTGGCTTGATTTATGCACTGAAAAAAATTTTGTATGTAAAAGATATGATAGTAGATATTAAAGCAAATCCTAAAATTTTTCCTAAGAACGAAGTTACAATTATTTACGATGATGGTTGTCCCGTATGTTCATATTATGTCAGCTTCAGCACTATTAAAGAAAAATATGGTAAATTAAATTTATTAAAGGCTAGATCAAACGAGGAAGTTTTGAAATATGTAAAATCTCTAAACCTCGATATCAACGAAGGCATGATAGTTTACTTTGAAGATAAGCTTTATTATGGGCATGATGCAATTAATATTATTTCAATTCTTGGAAACAAAAAAACAATAAAGAACAGGTTAGCAATAAGTATTTTTAAGCATAAAATAATAAGTAAAGCATTTTATCCAATATTAAAAATTGGAAGGAGAATACTTTTGATTATATTAGGTAAAAAATTAATTTGATTTAAAAAAATGATTAATAAATCAATATTTTTTTTATCTTTTGTATTGATAATTTTTTATATTTTAAATGGGTTGCCCTACAAAGAAACTTCCTCAGATTATTCTTTGTTTTTGTCAGTTTTTAGAATTTTATATTTTATAATTTTTATAATTTTTTCTTATAAATTAAAGGATCTTGCACAGATACAATATGGAAACAATTATAATGAATTGAAAAAGATATGTAATTACTTAATTTTATTTTCTGTTTTAATTATTTTTGGTTTTTTAACTAAAGTTTTTATTATATTACACTTCATTTTTTATCTATATCTATTTAGAAAAAAAAGAGCAGTATTTTACGGAATAGAACAATCATATCATCAGATTTGTGGAATATTTTTCATATTTTCGAATACCAATTTACATTTTTCAATTGACAAATTATTAGGTATCAATAATTTTATTATATTTAATGATAGTAATTCTTTAAATTTTTTAATTTTATCTATTTCTGTTTGTTTAATATCAGGATTTTGTGAAAAACTTAAAAGCAAAGCATGGAGATCAGGTGAAGCACTAAATATATTTTTAAACACACCGCATGTAAAAAAAAAAGAACACGGAAATTTGTTTAAAAAATTTATATCAATAAAATTTGTTTGCTTTTTAGCTTTAGCTAATCAATTAATCTTATTTACACTTTTTTTTCAAGATTTAAGAATTTTTTTTTTTATTGGTGAATTACTTTTTAGTTTGAGTATAATTATACTTGGTCCATTTCATTTTATTGGTGAGACATTTGTATTGATCTTTTCTTTTTTAATAATAAACGAACTAAGTTATTCTAATAATTTGAACTTTTTTTCAAATTTTGATTTCTTAATAAATTTTAATCAAATAAGTTATGATAAATTAATACTTAGCTTATTGTTAATTAATAGTTTTACTGCCTGTTTTTATAGATTACCTACATTTTTAGACAATTTAAATCGTTACTCCCTTGGATTGAGCCCTTTTTCAGTTTACACAGAAAACCACTTATATGGTATTAGGGTTTTTAAAATTTCTGGCTTAAAAAACAAAAAAATTGTTCATAAAAATTTATATGAGTTTTATAATGAAGACGGGAATGTGGGTAATAAACGACTTTGGATGCCCACCATAATATATGGTCTAACTTATAGAATTACAGATATTTGTGAGAGAAAATTAAAAAAAATTAATGTAAGTAATGATAAACAAATTGTTATCAATGCATTTCAAAACGTTTTAAGTTTAAGTAATAGTAAAATTGGTGAAATAGATACATTAAAATTATATGTTAAAACAATTAATCCAAATTTAAAAATTAAAACAGAAAATTGGATAGACAAAAAATGGTATGAAATTGCTGAATACAATTTAAATATAAAAAAATTAAAGTGGACTAGAAATCCAAGTAAATCTTTATCTTTTTCAAGAAAACTATTTCGATAAGTTTATTTTTTAATTTTATTGATAAATTTCAAGATATTAGATAGTTTAAAGTCTCTTTCTTTGTTTGTATATTCTCTTAATTTTAAATATTTTTTTTTTTTCTAAAAAGGACATAAATTCCATTAATTCAAGTGAGTCTAAGATCAATTCTTTAACCAAATCATCTTTTAAACTTATCCTTTTTTTTTTTCAAATGTTTAAATTTTTTTTTTAAAATATTTATTAAATCAATCTCATTCATTTTAAAACTCTAGGCAAATAGTTCAAATTTTTTAAATAATATTCATTTAAAAGAACTATACTATAATTACCATGTATACCTTTTTTTATAAATAATTTATTTTCTTTCTTGAGTTTTTTTAATATTTCTTTTTGTTTTAAATCTTTTTTTTTCTCATTGAGACGCCTTACAAACATTTTTTCATAGACATCCTTGCCAGTATCTAAATTTTTTCCTTTAAATATTTTCCAAAACCTATATGGAACTTTTAGTTTTTCCTCACAACTATGGATGGTAACCCATGTAAACGACAATAAGTCAGTATTCACACCTACACCTAATGTATCCTTATTATTAGAAAGATACCCAATTACTGAGTCATTACCCCAAGCAGTAGATTGTTTCAAGTCAAGAATTTGCTTTGAGTTAGGACCCAATACCGCATAATTGTACATCGGTTTTCGGGTTCTTTTAAATTTAAATTTTTGCAAAATATATTTGATCATTGATCCCGTTGTTATAAATTTTTCTGCTCGCCCCGTAAATTTTAATTTTGGAAAATTTAAATTATATGTTGGTAAAATTATTGTGTTTTCGTTTTTTATTAACACTTTTATAATTTTTTCAAATTCTTTGATAGTAAAACTAAATTTTTTTTTGTCAGAAATTAAATTTATTAAATCAGAAAAAATTATTATATTTTTTTGTTTTATTTTTTTTATGTATTTAAACATTATAGTTTTTCAATTTTAACCTATCGATTTTTCCATTTTTATTGAAGGGTATTTTTTTTATATAAATAATCTTATTAGGCACCATATAATTTGAAAGATTATTTTTTAAAAACTTTAAAAATTCTTCCTTACTTTCAGATTTTTCATTGTTATAGATTAAAGTAAGCTTATTTTTTTTCAAAAAACAAAAAGTAAATAAATTATTTTTAAATTTTCTAGCAATATTTTCTACCTCATTTAAATCCACTCTATGACCTTTAATCTTCACCTGACTGTCATTACGACCACTTACAAATACTAGGTTATGGTATTTAAAACCGATATCTCCAGTATTATATTTGTTAATTTTTTTATCCGATAAAAATTTTTTTTTTGTTTCCTCGTTATTATTTAAATATCCCTTTGCAACCACATTTCCTTCAATAATTAATTCATTTAAATCATTAAAACTATAATTAATTCCTTTGAACGGCTTACCTATTGGAACTTTGCCAAGTTTTTTTATGATTTTAATATCACCCAAGTTTAATTTATAAAAGAAAGCCCAAGGTGATAATTCTGTAGCACCATAACAATTGTAAATTGAATTTATTTTTGTTTTTTTAAGAAGAATATTGAGAATTTTATAGGGGAAATTTTCACCGCAAAGTATTAAATTATCCAAATTTAATTTTGATATTTTTTCCTTATTAAATAAGATAAAAGACGGAACCGTAATTAGATTATCAATTTTATTTTCTAGAAAATAGTCTATAGGGCTCAGTTTATCGCCTAAAGACATAAGCGGAGAAAATGTTCCTCTTAGAATAACAGCTGGGAAAATCACAACTAAACTCATTACAAATCCAGTGTCGTGACAGTCTGCAAATATCTGTTTGTTTTTATAACCCAAATTTTTTATCTGGTATTTTGCACATGAAATTACATTCTGGTATGTTAACTCTACTCCTTTAGGTTTTCCTGAAGATCCAGAAGTAAAAAAAATGCACGAAATATCTTCTTTATCAATATTTTTGAAATTTGAAAATTTATTGCTAGGTTTTAATTTTGATAAATAAGACAATTTGTAAATTTTAATTTTTTTTAATTTGAAAATTTTTTTATTATTAAAGCTATTATCATAAACACCTATTTTAATTTTTGAAAATTTTATTATCTCACTTACCTTTTTTGTAGGTAGACTAGGTGAAATTTGTACCCATGTATTTCCTGAAAGGAATATGCCCAAAACAACAATGTAATAATCAATAGATTTATCAGAAAACACAGCAATTTTTTCTTTTTTATGTTTTTTAAAAAAGGTATTAAAACTTGATAACCTTTTATATGCCTTTTTATACGTAAATTTCGTATCATTATTAGCAAAAAATAGATTATTAGATGTTTTAAAATTAACTAAAATTTGATTTAGAAATGATCTAATCATTAATTAAGTTCTTATATCTTTTATATAATATGGACTTTGCTTTTTTAATATCTCGTATTTTCTTTTTAAAAACTTAATAATTTGAGATCTTGTTTCATATTTTATCTTTTCGATATTTTTGACTATTTGAATTTCTGCGGCTGTGCCAGTCATAAAAACGCTGTCAGCATTAATTATGTGTTTTAATTTATAATCATTAATTTTTATTTTGATTTTATTTTTTAAACATAGTTCTATAATACACCTTCTTGTAACCCCATCTAAAATAGAATGTTTTTTTGGGGTATAAACTATATTATTTTTTATCCAAAATATATTACATGCACTCGTTTCAGCTACATTTTTTTTTAGATCTAACATTAAACAATCGTCAAACTTGGTTTTTTCGATTTTAGACCTTTCCAAAACTGATACTTGGTAAGAGCCTGATGATTTTGCTTGTGTTGGATAAATATTCTCGTTGAGTTTTGGATATTTAGAAATATTTAGTGACAAAGATCTTTTATTAAAAAACTTCCCCCATTTCCATGATGCAATCGCAATTATAGATTTACAATTTTTAGTTTCAGGAGACATGGAATGACTAGATCTAAAAATTAAAGGTCTTATATATCCATTATCAATTTTGTTTAATTTAATCAACTTATTACATATTGCTATTATCTTTTTTTTTGGGAAACTTACGTTTAATCGCATTAAGTCGGCAGATAGAAAAAGTCTGTCAATATGCTCACCTAAAAATAACGATTTATTATTATAAACTCCAATACCTTCAAATACAGAACTGGCAAAATGCAGTGAGTGATTTAAAACATGAACTTTAGCTTTTTTAGAGTCAATAAATTTGTTTTGGAAGAAAATCTTCCCGTTTAATTTTGAAAAATCCATTAAGAATTTCTTTTATTTAGTCCCTTTTTGTAAGAAACAAAAAAAACTAGTGAGCCCCTTTTACCTGCTTTAACTTTAGTAACTTCGTGAGGGTATAAACAATTACTAATTATCAAACTTCCTTTACTTGGAGCATAATCATAAAATTTTTTACTTTTTTTTTGATAAACTCTATAAATACCACCTTTAAATTTGGAACCAAGTTGTATTACACATGCAGCTAAATAATCCGGATTACTATCAACATCTAAATGATACCCGACAAAACAATTCTTTCCAATTTCATTAAACTGAACCCTTCTTAAGTGAATGTTTTTTTTTGTCTTAAGTATTTTTTTTATAAAATTTACTAACTTTTTCTTTTTAAGAATTGAAATTACTTTTTTAGAATATTTATTTTTAACTATTACAGGTTTTTTTACATCCGTAATAAATCTTCCAACTAACAAATGATTTTTCTCTCCCGCATCACCAATTTCTATAAATTCTTTTTCTACATTCGTACAATAGTTTTTAAGTTTCGAAAAATCCTCATCAGAAAGAGGGTTAGTAGAACTTGAAAAAGGAACCATAATCGTACCTTTTTTTTCATAATTTTTTACTAAGTTTGAATAATTTTCTTTTTGCATGTCAAATAATTACCACCAAATAGTAAAAATTCAAATCCAAAATAAATAAATACATTTCTAAACGTATTTTGGTTTGCCATAAAGAACAGGAATATTAGCATTTATATTATAAAATATTCCCATTTTTGGGTGATCTAAACCAAAAACGACTGGGTTTTTGATTTTCTCAGAAAATAAATCACCCATTGAAGTGTATTCTGCTCCCTGTTTAATTAAAAGATCCATATAATTATTTTTGCTTAAGTGAGGATACCAAGATTTATATAAATCCATTCTGGATGATAAAATATCTAACAAAATTATTTTAAAATTACTGTCCAAATTTAACTTAGCTTTAATTATCTTTTCATTCTTTTTACACAAAGAGTTCCATTTTTTTTTACTAGCTAACTCATTAACAAGTAATCCTGCAAAACTTATTTCTTTAACTGATTTTTTCATTAATTTTGAGCTTTGTTCCAATTTATTTATGAATTCTTTTTCAGGAGAGCCTACTCTTTTACAAATCTCTTTTGAGTAAGCTTCAAAATCTCCATAATAAGCTAAATGCTCAAAAGATATATTGAAATCATTTAGTACCTTATGTATATCATTTATTATTTTAATTAATCTTTTTCCAATAAGGCCTAAGCCAGAATTCAATTTATTAAAGGTGTATTTGTATAAACCAAGGCCCACATAAACATGCTCGTAATCTGGACACAAAGGAGTAATTATTGAAATTTTACCTTTTAAAATCTTATTGATAAATGATACTTTTTGATAAGAGGAAATATTATCAAAATCCCCAGATATTTGGAGTTTTTTAAAAAAATCTTCATATTGAATTAACTTTTTAATTTGATCATCATAAATTAATAAAGTTAACAAAGATGGAAGATGACCCATTACATTTGCAAAATCAGAATAAATAACATTAAATTTTTTTTCTTTTTTTTTTTGAGATCTTTTTACTATGTTTATTTTTTTTTTATATTTTTGCTTAACAATTTCCCAAAATATTTCATATTTATAGTTTAAATTGTTACTTAATTTTTTTTTTTTATTGTAACTACTTATCAACTTCAAAATTTTTGATTTAATATGTAGTATTCCTAATTTCTTATAATTAATTTTTTTACCCTCTATAACTGATTTTAAGACTATTTTTGAAACCTCAGAATTGATAAACCCGTTGTTATACTGATACATTTTTTGAAAATATTTCTAAAGATCTGTCAAAATTATCATTACCAGTTTGGGGCACGGTTACGTAAACTATCGAGGACAATTTTTTGTATTTGCTCTCTATTTTTTTTGAAATTTGATCAGGATTTCCATATATAACAGTACTTTTAGCAGCGTCCAAGGGACTATCTATATTTTTCCCAAAACACCCATGTTTGTTGAATTTTTTTAATTTTTTAAAAAGTATACTTACAACTTCCATAAATGGTGAGTTGTTTGAGAAAACTAATTCCTCACCCCCATCTTTTTTTTTGTTCGCAAATATTAGCTTACTTAATTTAATTTTCTTATATGCTTTTTCTTCCGGTAGATTTGAATTTTCCAAGTAGCTAGATATGTGATTTTCTATAATTTCTTCCGAGCAAAAATTTGAAATAACTATCGACCACTCGTTTTTTGCACATAATTTTACATTATAAGAATTTTCGTTTAAGGCTGGCATGACAATTTCTAGATTATTTCTATCTTTGTAAAGACCGTTGAAGAAACCTAAGCCTAAATCTTCATTTCCAAATTTCTTAGTCGATATATTGAAATATTTTCCTTTTATATCAACTAATTTTTTACTAACTATTAATTCTTGGATAATTTTTTCAGTTTCTAAAGTAATATCATGATTATTTTTTTCTGTATTTCCAATAGACTCTATATCAGACATGTTGGCACCACTTCCTATGCCAAGCATAAGACGGCCCCTACTCAAATTATCAGCCATAGAAATCATCGATGCTACGATTGCTGGATTATGGAAATTCAAATTAGTTGTAAGCGTTCCTAATTTTATTTTTTTCGTAAGTTTAGATAAAGAAGACACCATTAAGAGGCTTGATGTTATCTTCTCATGTTTATCTGTTATATGTTCTCCGAAGAAGGCCTCATTAACCCCCCATTTGTCTGCCTCAACTACCTGATTGACTATTTCATCTATAACTTTATCCATGGAAACATTTTGGTTATATACCGGAATTGACAATAAACCTTTATCCATTTAGTTATCTTTTGAAATTTTACTAATTTAGTTAATAATAAATCCAATTAATATATATATATATAGAAAAATGAAAATCAAGTATTTAATAAATTTATGAATTCTATTATGAGAAAGTTATAGATTTTTCGTGAAAAAAATTTTCTTAGATAATAATATTCTTTAGAAATATTTTAACTTTATTTAAAAGCAATTTGACCTTTTCTACAATAAAAAATATTATTCTTATTTATTAGTTTAATATCTTTTCTTTTTAATAAAATTACCTCATTTACATAAATTTTTTTTTTATTTTTTTTGTAAAAAGCTTTATAAGGTTTTTGACAAGAACGAATTAAATTTTTAATTTCTAAAGCTGTCATTCTTTTCAAATTAATTTCACTATCCGAAGGTTTCCTTTGCCGATAAAAACAATCTTTTCCCTTTTTTTTTAAATAATTTTTAATTATCAAATTTTTAATACCCTTTTTTACAATCTTTAAAAATTCATTTTCGGCTCTCCTTGTTACATCTGCTATATTATCTTTAGAACTAATCCTAAAATTTGATTGAGCAAGCAGTTCTCCAGTGTCAATCTTTTCATTTACTTTTATGATTGAAACTCCAACTTTTTTTTCATTATTTATAATTTGCCAATTTAAAGGAGATCCACCTCTATATTGTGGCAGTCTACCAGCATGAAGATTTATAGTACCTAGTATAGCAGAATTAATTAGTTCATTTTTAAATATAAAGGGAAATCCCGCAATTAAATTTATGTCGATTTCTTGTTTTTTTATATGATTACAAATTTTTTTAGAATTTATATTACTAATTATTTGATATTTTAATTTATTATTTTTGAATATTTTAGGTATATTTTTTTTGAGATATTTCTTTGATAAGAAAATTAATTTTATATTGTAAGTTTTTTTAAGAAAATTTGCAATTTTTAAACCTCTTAGGCCGTTACAAAATATTGCAATATTCATATTTAAGTTTATAGATGTTAAAAATGTTATTAATTGAGAGTATACATTAAATAATTAAGTATATTCTAAGTCAAGAAAAAAATTAAAAAAATTGAAAAAGAAATTATACATTGGTGTTGTGGGGCTTGGAGTTGGATACCATCATTTAAATTTTTTAAGAAAACTAAAAAAATGTAAATTAGTCTCAGCGTGTGATGAGGATCAAAACAAGTTGAATTTTATAAAAAAAAATTTTCCAAGCATTAATATTTATAAATCATTTGACTTAATGATTAAAAAAGAAAAACTTGATTTGGTATGTGTTGCTTCCTACGATAATTATCATTCCTCTCAAATTTTAAAATTGATTAATAAAAAAATAAATATATTTGTAGAGAAACCCATGTGTCTTAACTATAAAGAATATTTTAAAATTAAAAGAAATCTAAATATTAATAAGAATATAAAATTTTCATCAAATCTTATTCTAAGAAACTCGCCTCAATTCAGAATTATAAAAAAAAAGATTAATCTCGGAGAGTTTAAAGATATTTTTTATATTCAGGGTGAATATAATTATGGTAGAAAAGAAAAAATTGTTAATCAATGGAGGTCAAATATCCCCTTTTATTCGGTAACATATGGTGGCGGAATTCATTTAATCGATTTAGCAAAATTTTTTTTAAAAAGAAAAGCCGTAAGTGTAATTGGTGCGGGAAATAAGATAGTCACCAAAAATACTAAGTTTAGATTTAACGATTTTACAACTGGAATAATTAAGTTTCAAGGTGGAATAATTATGAATGTTATATCAAATTTTGGATGTGAAATACCACATCATCACTGTATCAAAATTTTTGCGGATAATAAGACTTTTGTCCAAGATTATAAAAATGCTAAAATATTTTCTTCAAGAAAAAATTCTAGTTTTAAAAGGTTGGGTATTAGTTACAATAAAAATGCAAAAACTAAAGTTTTAGAATCTTTTATTGACTCAATCATTACTAATAAAAAACCTCTTGTAACAAAAGAAGATGTGCTAGATGTAATGGCAATATCCCTAACATTGGAAAAATCAATCAAAACAGGCAGGTGGGAAAAGGTGAGATATTAGAATATGAATTCAAAAAAAAAAATATTTATTGTTGCAGAAATTGGAAATAATCATGAAGGCAATATAAGAAATGCAAAAAAATTAATTTATAATGCAAAACTTTCAGGCGCAGATGCAGTAAAATTTCAAATTTTCAAGCCAGATCTATTTGTTCATAAAGATCAAATACAAAGAATAAATATTTTAAAAAAATTTCAACTTACCTATAGCCAATTTTTAAGTTTAAAAAAATACTCTGACAAGCTTAGAATTAAATTTTTTGCTTCGGCCTTCGATCTGGAAAGTTTAAACTTTATAATGAAGCACACCAATATAATAAAAGTAGCATCATCTGATAATAATAATTTTATTTTTTTAGAAAAAATACTTAAAAATAAAAAAAAATGTATTATTTCGACAGGGTTACTTAACTTTAAACAAATTGAAGCTCTGGTAACTACTTTAAAAAAAAGATACTCAAAGCGTTTTTTACAAAATAACCTATGCTTATTACATTGTATTTCATCATATCCAGCAAAAGACAATAATATGAATTTAAATTTTATCTCACAAATGAAAAAACGCTATAAATTACCTGTCGGTTTTTCTGACCACTCTATTGGTATAGAAGCCCCTATTGTTGCGGCATCTTTAGGCGCAAAAGTAATAGAAAAACACTACACGCTTGATAATAATTTTTCAAATTTTAGAGACCATAAAATCTCTTTGAATCCTTTTGACTTTAAAAAAATGGTCCAGTCAATAAGAAGAGTTGAAAATATGACTGGCAAAGATTTAAAATTTTCAATTAAAGATGAATTATCAAATGAAACCACTCTAAGAAGAACATTCTATGCCTCAAAAAGGATCTCTAAGGGAGAAAAATTTTCATTAAGTAATTTAATAGCCTTAAGACCAAAAGTTAAAAATTCTGTTGATTTAGATAATATAAAAAAATTTTTAGATAAAAAAGCTAAAAAGAATTATAAAAAGGATCAACCTATATTAATTTAAAGATATAATTATGAAAAAAAAAGGAATAATTAGTTGTTCAACTACAATAAGTGGCCATAATTCAATAGTAAGAGATTTGTTTGAATTAAGAAAAATTATGATTTAAACGATTCCTCGAGAAATTTAAAAAAAATGAAGTCCAACAAAATAAACTTTTCACATAATAGTATTTCAAATAAAGATATTGAAGCTGTAAGCAAAGTTTTGAAAAGTGGTTGGTTAACACATGGAAAATATACAAGTTTGTTTGAAAAAGAATTTTCAAGGTTTGTAAATTCTAAATTTGCAGTAACAGTAAGTAGTTGTACCGCAGGCCTTCATCTATCATGTTTAGCATTGAATATAAAAAAAGGTGATGAAGTAATTTTACCCGCTATGTCACACACAGCAACATCTCATGCTATTGAGTATACTGGTGCAAAACCTGTATTTGTAGATATTGAAAAAATCTCAGGGAATATTGATGTAAATTTAGTTAAAAAAAAAATTACAAAAAAAACTAAAGCATTAATAGTTGTCCATATGGCAGGTTTTGCTTGTGATATGAATGAAATCCAAAAAATATGTAAAAAACATAAGTTGCAACTAATTGAAGATTGTGCGCACGGTCTCGGAACTTTTTTTAATAGAAAGCACGTTGGAAATTTTGGTGTATCTGGCTGTTTTTCATTTTACCCAACAAAACATATCACTACTGGAGAAGGAGGTATGGTCATATCTAGTAATTTAAAATTTATAAATAGAATAAAGCAATTAAAAGCTTTTGGAATCGATACAGATGTCAAAGATAGAAAAATGCCTGGTTTATATGATGTAACAAAACTAGGTTTTAATTACAGAATGACAGATTTTCAAGCCGCCATAGGTTATCACCAATTAAAAAGATTTAAAAAAAATTTATTAATTAGAAAAAAAAATGCTAAATTATACCAAAAGTATCTAATTTCAAAAAAAATTCAGTTTAAGCATTACGATAAAGACTGCTCATATTTCGTTTATCAAATTTTTGTAAAAAAAAGAAATGAATTAGTAAAATTTCTCAAAAAGAATAATATTGGCGTGAGTATACACTATGCTAAACCCATACCTTTATATAGATTTTATAGAGATAAATATAAATACACCAAAGAAAGCTTTGAAAATTCTATTTTTTACAGTAACAAAAGTTTATCTTTGCCTGCTCATCATCAAATTGATAAGAAAAAGATAATTCAAATTTGTAAGGTGATTTTAAAATTTTTAAATGAAAAATAATATAAAAAAAATATTAATTATAGGAGGTGCAGGATTTATAGGACATCATCTGTGTTTAAGATTTAAAGATTTAGGATATAATATTAAAGTAATTGACAGTTTAAGCGTTAATAATTATTTATCAATCAGTGAAAAAAATTCAAAAGACTATCCTCATCCCAAATTATCAAAATTAATTACATCTGAAAGATTCAAACTATTTAAAGAGAAAGATATACTTATAAACAAATTAGACTCTAGAGATTACGAGGATATAAATAAGGAAATTTTAAAGTACGACCCGAATGTGATAATTCATTTAGCGGCAGTATCTCACGCAAATAAATCTAATGTTGATCCGTTTAATTCATTTGATCATAGCTTAAGAACACTAGAAAACGTATTAGACTCCTCAAAAAAATTGGAAAATTTAGAAAGATTTATTTATTTTTCATCTAGCATGGTTTATGGAAACTTTGATGCTGATTTTGTTGATGAAAATAGCAAATGTGATCCAATAGGCATTTATGGAACTTTAAAATATTGCTGCGAAAAGATAATTAAGGCTTATAGCGATGTATTCGGTGTTCAATATACCATAATCAGACCATCTGCGCTTTATGGTGAAAGATGTATAAGTCGAAGGGTAGGACAGATATTTATTGAAAATGCTTTAAATGGTAAAGATATAGTAATTAACGCTGATGATAATGAAAAATTGGATTTTACTTACATAAATGATTTAATTCACGGCATTATTCAAGTAATAAATAATAAAAATTCAGTAAACCAAATATTCAATATAACTTTTGGCGAAGGAAGAAATATAAATACACTCGTAGATATATTAAGGGATTTTTTTAATGACTTACAAATCAAGAAAAAGGATAGAGACAAACTAATGCCCAAAAGAGGTAAATTGTTATGTGACAAGGCAAAAAATTTAATAAAATATACACCAAGTTGGAATCTTGAAAAAGGATATTCAAATTATATAAAATGGTATGTTGATTTTTTTGAGAGAAATAAAGAAAACCTAAAATAAATTAATGATAATTGCAATTATACCAGCAAAAGAAAAATCAAATAGGCTTAAAAATAAAAATCTAATTAAAATAAATGGTGAGACTTTATTAGAACATGCAATTAAATATGTTAAGAAATCAAAACTTCTTGATTTTTTTTTAGTATCAACTGAGTCAAAAAAAATTCAAAGATACCTGAAGAAAAAAAAAATCCCATATATTAATAGACCAAAAAATTTGTGTGGTGAAACTCCACTTTTAGATGTTTACAAACACGCTTTTGAAAAAATAAAATTTAAGAAAAAAGTAAAAGTAATTGCAGGTGTGCAATGTGATCATCCTGATAGGAAACATGATTTGGATGAAATCGTTAAGATTTTTAAAAAAAAAAAATTAGACTTTTTATTCAGTAAAGATAAATTTAATGAAAAAAACGGTGCTCACTACATTTTCAAAAAAAAATTTTTTTTAAAAAAAAAGAAAGTTAAAAAAAGTTTTGTAATCGATAATTGTACAAATATTCATTATAAAAAAGACTTATTAAGTGCTAAAAAGAATTTATCTACAAATGAAAATTAAAGTGCTTAATACTGTCGATCCTGTTCATTCAAAAACAGAGATAAAGAAATTAAAAAAGTATTGTCAAATTAGTACAGAGCTTTATTCAAGAAAAAGGGCGTTGAAACTTTCAAAAGATGCTAAAGTTATTTTAGCAGGAGGAAGGATTAAAATAGATGAGGAGTTGCTGAATAAGGCCAAAAACTTAAAACTTATACTAAGCCCATCAACAGGAACTGATCACTTAGCATTAAACATTATAAAAAAAAATAAAATAAAAATAATTCATATTGCAAAAAAATTTCAATTAATTAACAAATTTACCGCAACATCTGAATTAAGTTTTTGTTTATTGTTATCTTTATTGAGGAAAACTATCAATTCATTTAATGATGCAAAAGAAGGTATTTGGTCGAGAGATAAATATGTTGGATCTCAATTGAAGGATAAAACAATTGGAATTTTAGGTTTAGGAAGACTAGGAAAAATTTCAGCAAGGATTGCCAAGGGATTTCAAATGAATGTAATAGCTCATGATATCAAAAAGGTAAAAGTAAGTGGTGTAAAAAATGTGACTTTTAATAATCTAATTAAATCTTCGGATATAATTTTCATTCATATTCATTTAAATAAATCCACAGAAAATTTGATCAATCTTAAAATATTTAGAAAGATGAAAAAAAAATCAATTTTAATTAATACAAGTAGAGGAAAAATAATTAATGAAAAAGATTTATTATTTGCATTAAAGAAAAAGATGATAGCAGGTGCAGGTTTGGATGTAATAAGCGGTGAATGGCTAGAAAAAAAAAAATTATCTAAACACCCTTTAATTAAATACTCAAAAAATAATGATAATTTGATTATAACAGCACACATAGGTGGATCCACATTTGAGTCTATTAAAATGGCTAGAGATTATGTTTTTAATTATTTATTACGCTCTGTTCAAAAAAAAAGAATATGAAAGAATAGGACCTATTTTAGCCACAAAATACTAGGAATTTAAAAAAATGTTAGGGAAAATAAAAAAAAGCATTTCTGATTTTGATCATTTGTTAACTAAAAGATTAAAATATTTATATATTTTAAATTTTTTGTTAATTTTAACTGTAAGTGTTTTTGAAATTATTGGAATAGGGTCAATATTTGTATTTATAGGTACAATTTTAGATCCAGCTAAATTTCTAGCAGAATATAAAGATATTTTTATAGTTAATTATTTGATAAATCTTGATGATGAAAGTCGATTGAAGATTTTGTCAATATTTCTAATTGTTTTTTTTATTATTAAAGGATTTGTAATATTCATTTCACAGTATTCATTTGGGAAATTTCGATACGAATCCACTTGTAATATATCCTCAAATTTGTTTCAAGGATATCTAAAGAAAAATTATAATTTCTATTTAAATTATAACCCATCTTTACTAAATCAAAGAATTTTAAGCGCATCGAGAAGTGCATCAGATTACATGGAGTATTATTTAAGATTAATTAATTCAATATTTTTCACTTTAAGTATATTAATCATACTTTTATACAGCTCCTCTCAAGTTGGTTTACTAAATGTCGTAATTGTTTGTGTAGTGTTATTTGTTTCAAGAATTACTCTCAAAAATTCTATTATAAAAAGATCTGAAATAAAAAATGCAAATGATGTAGAGTTGTTTAAAACTATACAACATGCTTTTGGCTCGTTTACTGAAACTAAGCTCTTTAAAAAAGAGTTATTTTTTATAAGATATTTTAATAAATATTTGAGGGCTAGAGAATTTCAAGCATTTTTCTTACTCCTTATAAACGCTTTACCAAAAATACTTCTAGAGATTTTATTTATAACAGTCCTAGGATTGGTTTTAATTTTTTTTGTTAAAACAAGTGAAAATCTAATATCGGTACTTCCACTTCTAACATTAATTGTAGTGAGTTTAATTAGACTTCTACCAGCATTACAACTTTTACTGATATCTTTAAATACACTTAAATTTACATCAGTTGGAAAAGAAATTGTCTTAATCGATATTAAAAATATGCACAATGATAATACAAATTTAAATGTAAAACAAAATGATCACAAAATATCTTTCAAAAAAAGTATTAAAATTAAAAATTTGTGTTTCAAATATGATAATTCAGAAAAATTAGTTTTAAGAGATTTTAATCTCGAAATTAATCCTGGTGAGAAAATAGCAATAACAGGTGTTTCTGGTTCTGGTAAATCAACTTTTGTTAATATTTTAACTGGTCTTTTACCACCATCAAGCGGAAATATTTTAGTCGACAATGAATCTATATTTGAAAATTTAAAAAATTGGCAATCACTTATAAGTTATATTCCACAAAGTATTTATTTAATTGACGATACAGTGGAAAACAACATTACCTTTTCTACAGAAGATACCGTGAAAGATAAGGAATTCCTTGATCAAGTCCTTAAACTCTCTAACATATATGATGATATTTATAAACTAAAAGACAAAACCAACACTTTAGTTGGCGATCGAGGAATTAAACTTTCTGGAGGCCAAAAACAAAGAATTGCCATTGCGAGAGCACTGTACAAAAAACCTCAAATACTTATTATGGATGAACCAACTAGCGGTTTGGACAAAGAAACAGAGCAAATATTATTTAACAATATTTTTTCTGTTTCAAAAAGTCTTACATTAATAATAATCTCCCATAACATAGAAATGCATGGTGGTAAATTTAAAGTGTATAAATTAGAAGATGGAATTTTGAATAAGAAGTAATGAAAATTTTAATTACAGGCTCCGCAGGATTTATAGGTTTTCATATATCAAAATTATTTTTAAAAAAAGGCCACAGTGTAATTGGAGTTGATAATCTAAATCGCTATTATGACGTAAAATTAAAAAAAGCCAGAAATAAGATTCTTTTAAATTATAAGAAATATAAGTTTAAAAAAATCAATATCAATTCTTCACAAAAAATTTCATCCCTTTTTAAAAAAAATAATTTTGATTTAGTAATTCATTTAGCTGCACAGGCTGGTGTTAGATATAGCTTGAAAAATCCTAAAGTTTATATTGACAGCAATATAAGAGGTTTCTTTAATATAATTGAAAACATAAAAGACAGTAAAATTAAAAACTTTATATACGCTAGCTCGAGTAGTATATATGGAAATAGTAATAAATCAGTTTTCAAAGAAAACGATAATGCATCATCTCCTATACAACTATACGCGGCCACCAAAAGATCGAATGAATTAATCGCTCATGCATATAGCTCAATTTACAAAATAAATACAATTGGCCTAAGATTTTTTACTGTTTATGGACCTTGGGGAAGACCTGATATGTCTTTATTTCTTTTTACAAAAAAAATTTTAGACAACAAAAAAATTAACGTTTTTAATTATGGAAAACATTTAAGAGACTTTACTTTTATAGATGATATTGTTTATGGTATTTATCTTTGTTCCATTAAAGGGTTTTCAAAAATTAAAAAAAATCATTACAAAATATTTAATATTGCATCTGGAAGGCCAATAAAGCTCACAAAATTTATTGAAATTATTGAAAAAAAATTAAAACTAAAAGCAAATAAAAATTTTTTAAAGTTACAAAAAGGTGATGTTATAAAAACTTATGGGTCAATTAAAAAGATAAATTCAGAATTAGGATATAATCCAAAAACATCTATATATCAAGGGGTTGCTAAATTTGTAGATTGGTATAAAAAATTTTATAAATTTAGTAATTAAAAATGGTCATCAATTCTTTAAAAAAAAAATTTATTCAAAAAAAATTTATTTTAGGAGTTATCGGATTGGGTTATGTTGGTTTACCAATTGCCAATCGTTTTATTAAAAAAGGAATAAAAGTTTATGCTCTGGAGCAAGATGTTGAAAAGGTAAATAAATTAAAAAGAGGTATTAATTATATAAATAACTCGTCCTTAAAAAATTTCGATTATTTTAAAAGAAACAAAAAAAAAATAAGTAATAGTTATTCTATTCTTAAAAATTGTGATGTTATACTTGTTTGTCTGCCAACACCGTTGAAAAATAAAAAGCCTGATATGAGTTTTATTTATAATTGTGGAAAAGAGCTTAAAAAAGTTTTAAGAGCACATCAGCTTATTGTTCTTGAAAGCACTGTATTTCCTGGTGCAACAGTAAAATTTTCAGAGAAATTTTTGAATAAAGAACATGTATTGGGTAAAAATATTTTTCTTGGATATTCTCCAGAGAGAGAAAACCCTGGCGATAAAATGTTTTCGTATAAATCAACACCAAAAATAATAAGTGGTTATTCCCCTAAATGTTTGCAGCTTACTGAAACAGTTTACAAGCACGTGGTGAAAAAAACTATAAAAGCAAAAAACATTGAAAGTGCTGAGTCATCTAAATTACTAGAAAATTTATATCGATCTGTAAACATTGGTTTAGTAAATGAGTTAAAAGTGATTTGTGACAAATTGAATATAGATGTGTTTGAGGTAATCAGACTGGCTTCTACTAAAAACTTTGGCTTTCAAAAATTTATGCCAGGACCAGGATTAGGAGGCCATTGTATTCCTATTGACCCCTTTTATTTATCTTGGGCCTCACAACAAAGAGGATATGACCCAAAGTTTATAAGATTGGCGGGAGAATTAAATTCTTTAATGCCGAAGTGGGTAGTTAAAAAAATATTGAAAAATATCAAAATTAAGAATCCCTCAATTCTCCTTCTTGGCATCTCTTATAAGAAAAATGTTGATGATGATAGAGAGTCTCCTGCTTTTGAGATTATGAGATTGCTAAAAGAAAAAAATATTAAATTTCAATACAATGACCCTTATTTTCCGGTGCTAAGAAAGGGAAGAAATTTTAAGTTTTCTAAAAAGTCAATTTTGTTAAATAAAAGAAATTTAAAAAAATTTGACGCAACACTCGTTGTTACAGATCATGATTTTTATGACTACAAATTTATTTACGAAAATTCAAAACAAGTTTTTGATGCTCGGGGTATATATAAAAATTTTGATTACCCGAATGTACTATACTGTTGATAAAAAAGATAAAACTATTAATTTTAGAGTTAATTCAAGCGGTTACTTGATCATTTCCTCATAACTTTTGATTGTCTTTTTTGTTATTAAATAAAGATCAAAACTTTCTATAGATGTAATTGTATTTTTTTTGTGTTTTTCATACAAAATCACATTTTGATTATACTGAATTATTGCATCGACAATTTGATCAGGAGATAAACTTTTAACAATAATTCCATTATAATCGTTTTCAATAAGCTCATTTCCACCTTTTGTATCAAATGTGATTACTGGTAATTTGGATGCAAGGGCTTCTATAATTGTTATTCCAAAAGACTCTATTCTAGCTAAATTAATGTATAAATGATTATCTTTATAAATTTTTATTAGATCATTGTGTGGGAAAAATTTCTCATCCAGATTCTCAATATTATCTAAATATTTAAAATATTCTTCAAAATTTTTCATGTCCTTAATCGTCCGCATATTTTTTGAATTATGACCTACTATAGTCCACTGAAAGTTAATTTTTTTCTCTTTTAACATTTTTGCAATTGGGGGCACTAAATCAAATCCCTTTTTTTCTTTTGCAAATCTTGCCACCGTTAGTAAAAAAATTTTTTCTTTTATGTTTTTTTTTGCATCTTCAAATTGTAAAAATTTACTCTTTTCAATTGCATTTGGTATCATGGTAATTCTATTTTTATCTATTCCCAAACTTAAAAGATCATTTCTGATATTTTTTGAAATTGAAATAAATTTATCTATTTTATTTATAACTCCCAAAAATTTTTTTTCATATGATTCATTTAATCTGTAGCCATAGTTTATATTCTTATCAATTTGAATATCTATACCTTGGAAAGTAACAACTACCTTTTGATTTAAATCTTTTAATAATTCTAAAATATATAATGTTTTAAAATTTAAAAGTTGAAAATGAAAAACATCGTATTTATTTTTATCGATTATCTTTTTTAAATACAGTTTCAAATAAAAAGATAAATTAATTTTAAAAAAAAAATTTAAATAAAAAAAAAAACTTAAAATAAATTTATTAATTATAAGTATATTGTAAAGATTATTTTTCACATTTGATTTGTTTAATAATAATACATCAACTTCATGGCCCATCTGTATTAGTTTATTTGCTAAATTATGAGTTTGTACTTGTGCACCACCCGGTTGTGGAAAAAAAACTCCTGGTATAATTGCTATTTTCATTTTCTTATAATTAAATTCAAAAATTTGTTAATAGTGTGGGCTATTATTAATAAAAAAACAAAAAGAATATTTTGATTATTATTAATCCTGATACGTGTCTCTTCTAATAATCTTTCAAAAAAACCTACTTTACTTGAAATACCTGTGGTATCAAATTTAGACAGTACCTCACTTTTCTTCGTGCAGACACCATTCAATTTATATCTGACTATCATTCTATATATTAAATCTCTATCAGAAGAATACTTAAATTTTAAACTATAATATCCGATTTTTTTTTGAGCTTTTTTAGTTATAAAAAAACCACCTGAATGAGAAGGATATATATTGAATTTCCAACTAATTTTATTAGGCCAAAATCCTTGTAAAACTCTGTCTTTTTTTACAGTCCCAAATAAAAAATCTATTTTTTTATTTTGAAAATATTTTTTTACAATTTTCAAAGCATTTTTATAATAAATATCGTCCGCATTTAAAATTCCAATTATTTGACCTTTCGACTTTTTTATTCCAATATTTATAGCATCATATATTCCTTTATCTTTTTTAGATTGCCAAAAAGATATATTTTTTGAATTTTTCTTAATTATATCTAACGTTTTATCAGTTGAGCCACCGTCAATTACTATATGTTCAAAATTTCTACATGTTTGTTTCTTTAGAGACCTAAAATTATTAGTAATTTTTGGCTGGTTAAGAGAAACAGTAATTATAGAAAATAAAATCCTTTTATTTTTATTTTTCATATTTGATTTATTAAATCTGTATATTTTGAACAGTTTGAGATTAAAAACTTTTTTAAATTTTTACGAGATATTTTCAACTGATTATTCATTTTATTCTTATTTAGCAAACAAAACTTCAATTTTTTTATTAGATCTTTTTTATCATCCACTTTAAAAATCAATTTAGACTGGTTAGAAAATATATCTTTTGCGCCACTACAATCACTAGTTAGCGCTGGTAAATTGATATTAAGGGAATCTAATAATATATTAGGTGAACCTTCATATAAAGATGGTAAAATGAATAAATCGTTTTTGGATAAATGCTTTTCAATATCTTTTTGCCAACTGATTAATTTTATATATTTATAATTTTTAGTTTGACTCCTTAAATATTTCTCTAGAGGACCTGAACCAATAATTGTTAGTTTTAGATTGTGCCCATTATCTACAAGGAAAATAACTGCATCAATTAGCATCTTAAAGTTTTTTTGCTTAGTTAACCTACCTGCAGATACAATCCGGAAAGGTTTGTTTAACTTTTTAATTTTGAAACCCCTAATTTTACTTAAATAAGGATTGTAGATTAGGTTTATCTTTTTTTTATCCCAAATGATTTTTTCTAATGAAAGCTGTGATTTTACAGATAGTGCTATTATTTTTTCAGCAAATTGATAAAATATTACTTTGAAAAAAAAAACTAAATAAGCATATATCTTACTATCAGCATATTTTGTTGCACCAAAAATTTCTTCTGAATTGCGTACTATTATCTTTGAATTAGTAAGTATGCTTATGGGAATTGAAAGTAAATGATTTTGCATGGATAATATAGTTATCTTTTTTTTATATTTTTTTAAAAAAAAAAACATCTTCATACTTAAAATTAGAGAAAAGTAAATTCCTAGGAATTTTTTGGGAAAAAATTTTGGATTTTCAACATCTATAATCTTAATGTATTTTGTATTTTTCAATTTATTTTTCTCAACATTCTGTGAAAATAGAAAAATTTCAAAATTATTCTTAACAAAGAAATTGATAAGATTTATCAAAATTTTGGCAATACCACCTTTCTCATATGATGGATAATATATAATTACTTTATTTTTTTCTTTCATTCTTAATTTTTTTCCAAATATTTAATTTTTAATGGTCAAGTTCCATATACTCAAAAACTTCCTTGGTCATATTTTTTTTAAAATTTTATAAAATTTATTATGTAAATTTTCAAAATCATACTTTTTTAAACTAGAATGAGCCAATCTCGCCTTATTTATGTACTTTTTATTATTTCTATGAAAATCCATTATTTTATTTGCTAGGTCAATTTCATTGCCAACATTATAAAACGTTCCAAATTTACCATTCTTAAGTATTTCATTTATACCGCCACATGATTTTGAAGCAATAACTGGTACACTACAATTAATTGCCTGCACCACCGAATTTGGAAAACCTTCATAAACTGATGTATTAATAAATAGATCAGATTTTGATAAATACTCATCTACATTACTTACATACCCTCTAAAAAAAAAAATTTTTTTTTAGACCAAGATCTTCAATGATATTAAGATACTTATTTTTATCTTTACCGTCGCCTAAAACATTTACTTGCAAATTTATTTTTTGAATTTTATTTATAGCTCTTACAAGTGTTAAAAATGATTTTTCATCAGTAAATCTTCCTATCCAGATAATTTTAAGTTTTTTTGTAAATTTTTTTATATGAAATTTTTTAATTTTCTTAATACTTTGTGAGTAAATCGTATATATATTTATTTTCAGTTCTGACCTAAGTTTTTTGGATGTTGTTTTGTTGTTGGAAATTACCAAATCTGCTTTTTTGTAAAGCAATTTAATTAAAAACTTAATTATTTTATTTTTAACGTATCTTGAAAAACTATTAAAATAAAAATTCAGTTCTTCATAGGGTGTTCTTTCAAATAAGACTATTTTAAGTTTGTCAAGTGATCTTAAAAATAGAAGACTTAGAGCATTTACGTAATTAATATTAGAGATAAAAATGATTTTTTTTAATTTTACCTCAGATTTAACGATTTTTTTTATTTCTGGCATGGCATTGAATACACTAATAAAATCAAGCTCTTTAACTTCAATACTATTTTTTGTTAACTCTTTTTTGTACGCACAGCTGCCTAAGCATATAATTTTACATTGAAATCCATTCATCCTTATTAAGTCAATGGACAGCTTTTTGATTGCTTCGCCAGCACCGCCACGTGAAAAATTAGCTAGAAAAAAAATTAGTTTTTTATGATGCAATTTTTAATAAATTTATATATTTATTAATTAATATACAAAAATAACAATAATGAAAGTTTTTATTTGGTGTCCACTAATTTCTGAAGTAGGAACAACTAATACTATCATAAACACATCTGCAGCAATTAACAAATTTTCTAAATCAAAAATAGAAAATTTTGTCATTAATGTGGCTGAGGAATGGACAAGTTATAAAAAAATTTTAGATTCATTTAATACTCAATTAATAGATTTAAGCACAACACTGAATTTTGATAAATTGCCGAAAAATTCTTTTCTCAAAAGTAGATTTACCTATTTGATAATATTTTTTTTTTCATTTTTCAAATTACATAAATTATTAAAAGAAAAAAAACCAGATTTTTTAATGATACATATTTTGACACCCGTACCTCTTTTATTACTTTTTTTTTTAAATATAATACAAAATTTATTTTAAGAATATCAGGGTATCCACATATAGGTTTTTTAAGAGGTTTTCTGTGGAGACTTGTAAACAAAAAGATTTATAAAGTTTTAAGCCCAACAGAGAAGACAAAAAAATTATTGGTTAATAAAAGAATATTTGCGGATGAAAAAATCAAAATTATACATGAGCCTATTATCAATTTAGAATTAATTAAAAAAAAAAGTGGAAGTGTGCCTAATGATATCTTTAAAAATTACAATAATTATGTGATTTCAATTGGAAGGCTTACTAGACAAAAAAATTTTAAATTTTTAATTAATTCGTTCGACAAAATTTTAGAACATATTCCTGATTTAAAACTAATAATTTGTGGAGTAGGTGAGGAAGAAAATCCATTAAAATTGTTGATAAAAAAAAAAGCAAGAGAAAAAAATATAATTTTAGCTGGGTATGTCGAAAATGTTCACTATGCCTTAAAAAATTCTAAATTTTTTGTTTTAACATCAGAATGGGAGGATCCGGGTTTTGTAATCATAGAAGCTATGTTTTGTAATAAGATTGTGTTGTCCAGTAATTGCGAAAGTGGCCCCACAGAAATAATTTCGCACAAGGACAATGGTTTCTTGTTTGAGAAAAATAATACATTAGATTTCACGAATAAATTCATAGAAATTAACAATTTGATTGAAAATAATAGTAAAAATATTGCAAAAATGAAAATTAAGGCAAAGCGAAAGACTTTAAATTACTCTTTGTTTAGACACTATTCAATATTAAAAAAGATATTTGATTAAAATATCTTAACTAATTTATTTAAAAAAAATTTTTATTTATGGAAATTTTAAATCTAAACAGAAATATGGCCCATTTGGCTTTACTACAAAGAATAGAGCTTGCCAGCCCTTTATTAAAAAAACTCAGAAAAGTACTTGGAAGATATTTGTTTTCAAAATTTATTTCTAAGTATTTTATAAATGTAAAAAAAATATCTGAAGATTACTCTATTTTAATGAAGAATGAGGTTTCTTCTATTAGTAAATTTCTAAAACAAAATCAAAATATTTTGAGTATTGGAGGTGGAATAGCAGGTCTGGAAATAATTATAATGAAAAAATTTAGTACATCAAAGATTACTTTTATTGAAAAAAACTATATTTCGAAAAAAATTAAGTATGGGTGGGATGATAAAAATTTGGAGGGTTATAATAGCTTAAATTTAATGCAAAATTTGTTGTTTGATAATAACATTTCAAGCTCAAGATATAATATAATAAATTATAACAGTGAAATATTTCCAAAAAACAATTTTGATTTAATAATATCTTTATATTCGTTAGATTATCATTACGATTTCAACATTTATTTAGATTATCTAAAAAAGTCAACAAATAACAATTCGGTTATAATTTTCGATACAATAAGATATGAATATTTTAAAAAAATTTTTACAGATGTTGAAATTATTAAAGTAAATGAAAATACAATTCACAAATCAAAAAGAATTGCATGTAAGTTTTTTAGATGATCGATAAATTTAAATTTAAAGAATTAAATTTCCCAATTTTTTTCTTAATGGTATTACCCATTTCTATAATTTTAGGTCCAAGTATTTCATTACTCAATATTGTTTTATTAAGCTTAATTTTTTTTCCAGAGTATTATAAAAATAGAACAGTCAAACTTTACGACAAAAAGGCTTTGATAGCTTTAATTGTTTTTTATGTTTACCTTATATTTAATTCATTAATATCGATTGACTTTTTTTCTGGAATTTTAAGAAATACAGGATTTTTTAGATTTATTTTATTTTTTCTGACTATAAATCTTATTTTTCATAAATTTGGTAATAACAAATACTTATTCAAAATCTGGACCTCGATTTTTTTTTTAGTAATTGTAGATATATACGTTGAAAGATACACAGGAAGCAACCTAATAGGTTATGGAAAAATGGAAATTGATGGTGTTCTTCAACCTTATGGTTACAGAGTAGTAAGTTTTTTTAAAACTGAGCCGATAGCTGGAGCATTTACAACGGGCTTTTTATTTATAGTTTCAGGTTACCTCATGAATAGTTTTAAACAAAAGGGTAACAATCTTAAATTTTTGCTTTTACTCATCATATTGTTTGGTTTAATTGGAATATTAGTTACTGGAGAAAGATCAAATACAATTAAAGCTTTTTTTGGGATAACTTTATTTTTTTTTATAACAGATTTTTTAAAATGGAGAGCTAAAATAATTTGTTCTTTGGTTCTATTAATATTTATTGGTGCAACGGTTTTCTCCTCTGATTATCTTAAAAGTAGATATATTGGTCAATTCTTTAATCAGATTAAGTCAGAGGAAAGTAGAAAAAAATTTACAGAAAATAGTTTGTATTTTAAATTGTACAAATCAGGAATATCAGTTTTTAAGAATCATCCTTACTTAGGAGTAGGTAACAAAAATTACAGAATAGAAACATGTGATGAAAAAAAAAAATAATATATACGATGATTATTATTGTTTAACCCACCCACATCAAATATATATTGAACTGCTTTCAGAACATGGAATTTTTGGAACAGTAATTATTTTATCAATAATCTTTTACCTTTTATTTAGAATATTAAACCAAATAATTAAATCTCAAAATTACCCTCAAATTGGTGCCTTCGTTTTTACTTTTATTAATTTTATTCCATTGTTACCAAGTGGGTCATTTTTTAACGATTTTAATTTGACTTTATTTATGATCAATTTTTCATTAATGTATGCCGTAAATAAAGAAACAAATATTTTTTCAAAAAAATGATATAAAGATTGAAATTTTTTAGGGCCGTTAGCTCAATAGTAGAGTACTGCATTGACATTGCAGGGGTAGTTGGAGCGTAACCAACACGGCCCACCATCTT
>MDTB01201051.1_pt1 | contig 26515 bp, 26 predicted proteins | sample 811161 | NCBI WGS metagenome assembly MDTB01 (sample SAMN05326650, study PRJNA326480) | marine metagenome | isolation source: seawater | place: Mediterranean Sea | collected 2009 | reverse complement strand
TCTGTAGCTAAAATAATTTTATCAGAGTCTTCGGCAGCATTTGTAATTTCTTTTAAATATTTTTTTGAAAAAGAGTCTATTTCCCATTCCATTTCAAAATTTTTTTCAGGATTAACAGAGCCATTTTTAGAGGGCAAATCTCTAATGTGGCCATAGCTAGCTAAAACTAAATAATTTTTTCCTAAATATTTATTTATAGTTTTAGCTTTTGCAGGACTTTCAACAATTACTAAGTTCATTATATAAGCTTATTTTCAAATAAAACACATTTTGTCAATTTTTATATTTAAAAGTTAATAATAACAGGAATTATAACTTAATCTTCGTCTCTTCAGAATTTTTTAGTCTTCTTATATTTTCTCTATGGGTAAATAAAATAATTATAAAAGCTACAAAAAGAAAAAAATTAAGAAAATAAGAATTAAAAAAAATTGAATAAGACAAAACCGCTAATGCCCCAACTATAGAAGATAGAGATGAATATCTAAAAATAATCGCAACAAGTATCCAAGAAAATCCAAAAACTATTCCTAAAGGAAAGGATAGTGCTATAATAATTCCAAGATATACTGCTATTCCTTTTCCCCCTTTAAAACTTAACCAAACTGGAAATATATGTCCGATAAAACAAATTAGTGCAGATAAAAAAATTAAGTCATTAAAATATATTGAAGAAATGATTATTGACGCGTAACCTTTTAAAGCATCTAATAAAAGTGTTGCTAAAGCTAAATATTTTTTTCCAGTACGTAAAACATTAGTTGTTCCAATATTACCTGAACCTACTTTTCTTATGTCTTGTTTTAAAAAAATTTTAGTTAATACAAAACCAAATGGAATTGATCCTAGAAAGTAAGAATAAACAAATACTAGCAAAATGTCCGTGTACATCATTGACTGAATACTAGCTCACCATTTAAAAATGTCATTAATACTTTACCTTGAAGTTTTCTGTCTTCTATTGCTGTATTTTTGGATTTTGATTTAAGTTTTTCGGCATTTAATTTCCATGGTGCCTCTAAATCAAAAATGCATATATCTCCATCTGCTCCTTTTTGAAGACTTCCTTTGTTAATCTTTAATATCTTAGAAGGGTTAATAGTTATAGTCTCAATTATTTTATTTAGTGGCAGTGATTCATTATGATACATCTCTAAAGCAAGCGGCAATAATGTTTCAATCCCTATCGCACCTGTCGCTGCTTGTGCAAATGGCAATCTTTTACTTTCTTCATCTTCTGGTAGATGGTCAGATACAATCACATCAATTAAATTTTCTTTTATTCCTTGTACAAGAGATAATCTGTCTTCTTCAGTTCTTAAAGGAGGTGAAATTTTTAAAAAGGTTTTAAATTCACCTATATCATTCTCATTTAATGATAAATTATTGATCGAAACACCGACACTAAATTTTTTTCCATTATTTTTATTTTTTTTAATTACTTCAAGAGATTTTTTAGATGAAATTTGATTAATATGATATCTGCAAGGATATTCACTTAATAAACTTAGATCTCTTTCTATGATTATTTTTTCTGCAATAGATGAAACACCTTCTAAACCTAACCTTGTAGCGATTTCACCATCATTAATGCATGCATTTTTAGAAAGTTCGAAATCTTCAGCATGTTGCATTATAAGAACACCAATATCAGAAGCGTAATCCATAATCCTTGCCATTAGTTCTGTATTTTGAACAGTTTTATTAACATCACTGAAACCAATTATTCCTCTTGAGGAAAGCAATCCAAATTCTGTCATTAAATTACCCTCAATTTGTTTAGTAATTGATGCGCAAGGATAAAGATTTACGGATGCTTTGTCTCTGCCACGCCTTATTATAAAATCAACCATTGAAACATTATCGATTACTGGTTTTGTATTGGGCATTGTAACTATAGAAGTAACACCACCTGCTAAAGCAGCCTGACTTAAAGTTCTAAAATTTTCTTTATATTCATAACCTGGCTCACCAACAAATGCTTTCATATCAACAATTCCTGGAATTAAAATATTTCCATTCACATCAATAGTTTCTAAAGAAGCGCTTACATCTGATTTTTTTATATCTTTTCCGATTGCTTTTACTTTTCCGTTTTGATCCAAAATTACCGAACCTTTTTCATCCATTTTTTGAGAAGGATCGATTATTCTTGCGTTGATAAAAATTTTTTCTTTCATTTATTTACAGTACCTTTTTAAACAAGCCATTCTTACTGCAACTCCTAACTCCACTTGTTCCTTAACTAAACTTACATTTATATCATCTGCTAATTTCGTATCTATCTCAACTCCTCTATTCATTGGACCTGGATGCATTATCAATGCATCTTTACTCGCAAATTTTAATTTTTCAGGAGTTAATCCATAAAATTCATAATATTCTCTTTTTGAAGGTAAGAAAGATCCTTGCATTCTTTCATTCTGCAATCTTAACATCATAACAATATCACAACCATCTAATCCTTTTTTCATATCTGTAAAAGCTTTTACCCCAAGTCTTTCTATTGAATTGGGCATTAAAGTTTTTGGTGCAATTACGTTGACTTCAGCTCCTAACATATTCATTAAATAAATATTTGATCTTGCTACCCTTGAATGTAGAATGTCCCCACATATTGCAATTTTAAGTCCTTCGATTTTACCTTTTCTGTTTATTATTGTTAAAGCATCAAGCAAAGCTTGAGTAGGATGTTCTCTTCTTCCATCCCCAGCATTTATTACTGCGCAATTTACTTTTTGAGATAACAAATTTGGCGCTCCAGAATCTTGATGTCTAATTACAATTAAATCTGGATGCATTGCATTTAAAGTCATTGCGGTATCCATAAGAGTTTCACCTTTTTTAAGAGCTGAATTATTCATGTTCATCGTCATAACATCGGCTCCCAATCTTTTCCCTGCTAAATCAAACGAACTTTGAGTTCTTGTTGAAGGTTCAAAAAATAAATTAATTTGAGTTTTACCTCTTAATACATCGATTTTTTTAGATTTACTTCTGTTAAGATTAATAAATTCTTTAGCTTCTTTTAATATTTGTTTAGCATCTTGAACTGATAGATTTTGTATACCTAGAAGGTGTTTAGGAGGAATTTTAATAGCTGAAGTTTTTTTGCTCGCTGCCATTAAAATAAACTCTATAGGCCTTTTGCGGTATTAGATCAAGTATTATTTTTAGTAATATAATCTAATGCTCCTTGCAAAATGAACTGGGCTGAATTTTTATCTAATTTTTTAACTTTATCACTGGTATTAGAGGCTAAATCACCAGATAAATTAAAAGCCCCCTGACTTGAAAGTCTTTCATCCCATAAGGTGACATTTTCAGTAATATCTTTTGATAAGTTTATAGCTAAGTCCTTAGCTGATTGTGAGGACTGACTAGGTGATCCATCCATATTAATAGGATACCCTATAACTATTCCTTTTATTTGATTTTCGTTAATGATTGTTTTTATTTCCTTTATAAAATCAGAATATTTATTTTTAATGATGGTTGTATATGGGGTTGCTATAATTTTATTTTCATCAGAAATAGCTATACCTATACGTTTTCCACCAGGGTCTATTCCCATTAATCTAGATTTTTTATCCAGTTTTTTCCTAAATTCTTCAATATCCAGCATGTATATGTTATATTATATGATATTAATTTCCTGTAAAATTAACATAATTCACAAATGTCTATAGATAAAGATAAAATTAAACATGTCAGCAAATTAGCTCGAATATCAGTTGATGAAAAGAAAATTAATGATTTAACGAAAGATCTTTCTTCAATATTTAAATTTATCGAACAACTTAATGAGTTAAATACTGATAAAGTTAAACCCCTCTCATCAATTCTAAACGAACCACTTAGAACACGAAAAGATGTAATAAATGATGGAAAAATTAGAGAAAAAATTTTAGAAAACTCACCTCAAAAAAATGATGAATTTTTTGTCGTACCAAAGGTTATTGAATAATGTCAGATATTACAAAAAAAAGTCTTGTTGAATTAGTAGATTTAATAAAAAAAAAAGAGATAAAATCAGAGGAGCTGACTCGATCTTTTATAAAAAATATTAATGCTGATAAAAAATTAAATTCATATATTACAAACTGTTCAGACCAAGCTCTAGAAAAATCTAAAAATTTTGATAACAGGCCTAATTTAGAAACACTTTTACCTGGCATACCTATTGCTGTTAAAGATTTATTTTGCACTCATAAAGTTAAGACAACAGCTGGTAGCAAAATGTTAGAAAATTTTTTTCCAAATTATGAATCAACAATTACAAAAAACCTATGGAATGAAGGTGCATTTCTATTAGGAAAACTAAATTGTGATGAATATGCTATGGGGTCATCTAATGAAACAAGTTATTTTGGCAATGTAATTAATCCAATAGCAAAAAATACTGTTCCCGGAGGCTCCTCAGGAGGATCAGCAAGTGCTTTGGCTGCAAATCTAACACCAGTAACTATAGGAACAGATACAGGCGGATCTATTCGTCAACCAGCATCATTTACTGGCACAGTTGGATTAAAACCTACTTACGGACTATGCTCTCGATGGGGAATAATTGCATTTGCATCATCATTAGATCAGGCTGGACCAATGACTAAAACAGTTAAAGATAGTGCTTTAATGTTAGAGGCAATGGCAGGTTTTGATACAAAAGATTCTACATCCATTAATAAAAAAAAAGAAAATTATTCAAAAAAATTAACTGACAATATAAAAGGTTTAAAAATCGGAATACCGAAAGAATATAGAGTTGATGAAATGCCTAAAGAAATTGAACAACTTTGGGAAAAAGGTAAAAAAGTTTTAAAAGAATCTGGCGCTGAAATTATTGACATTTCTTTACCTAATACTAAATATGCATTACCAACTTATTATATAGTGGCACCTGCTGAGGCTTCTTCAAATTTAGCTAGATACGATGGAGTTAAGTATGGATATAGATCATCTAGAGGAAATAATTTAATTGAGATGTATGAAAATACTAGGTCAGAAGGTTTTGGCGACGAAGTTAAACGAAGAATTTTAATTGGCACTTATGTTCTTTCTTCTGGTTATTATGATGCTTATTATATTAAAGCGCAAAAAGTTAGACAATTAATTAAAAATGATTTTGATCAATCTTTTAAAAAAGTTGATGCAATACTTACGCCATCAACACCAAGTGCAGCTTTTAAGATAGGTGAAAAAAAAATGATCCAATATCAATGTATTTAAACGATATATTTACTGTGCCAGTTAATCTAGCTGGCATTCCAGCAATTTCTATTCCAGCAGGCACAGATAGCAACAATTATCCTCTAGGACTTCAATTGATAGGAAAAGCCCTGGATGAGCAAAAAATATTAAACATTGCATTTGCAGCAGAAAAGAAAATAAATTTTAAACAAAATCTTGAAAGATGGTGGGAGAAATAATGAGTAAACAAAATGGAAAATTTTTAATTAATGGAGATAAAAGTAAATGGGAAGTGGTTATTGGTCTTGAGGTGCACGCTCAAGTAACCTCTAATTCAAAACTTTTTTCAGGTTCATCCACTAAATTTGGAGCTGAACCAAATACCCAGGTAAGTCTTGTGGATTCTGCTTTTCCTGGAATGTTACCAGTTATAAATGAATACTGCGTTCAGCAAGCAATTAAAACAGGGTTAGGTTTAAATGCAAAAATTAATTCTTATTCTGTTTTTGATAGAAAAAATTATTTTTATGCAGATCTGCCACAAGGCTATCAAATTTCTCAATATAAAAATCCTATAGTTGGTGAGGGTAAAATTACTTTAGATCTTCCAGAAGGTACAAAAACTATTGGAATAGAAAGACTTCATTTAGAACAAGATGCTGGAAAAAGTATTCATGATATTGATCCTAGTAGTACTTATGTAGACTTAAATAGATCTGGCGTAGCACTCATGGAAATAGTTAGTAAACCGGATTTAAGGTCCCCAGATGAAGTGAATGCTTATATAAAAAAATTAAGATCTATTATGAGATATTTAGGTACTTGTGATGGCAATATGCAAGAAGGATCATTAAGAGCGGATGTAAACGTTTCTGTAAGAAAAGAAGGGGATAAAGATTTAGGAACCAGATGTGAGATTAAAAATGTAAATTCAATTAAATTTATGCAAATGGCTATAATTTATGAAGCTCAAAGACAAGTTGATTTATTAGAGTCTGGTAAATCAATAGACCAAGAAACAAGATTATTCGATACAAAAAAAAATGAAACTAGATCAATGAGGTCAAAAGAAGATGCTCATGATTACAGATATTTCCCTGATCCAGATTTACTACCTTTAAATTTAGATAAAAAATTAATTGAAGAAATAAAAAAAGATTTACCTGAGTTACCAGACCAAAAAAAAGAACGATTTATAAAAGATTATTTGCTAAATCCTTATGAGGCAAATGTTTTAGTTTCTGAAAAAGAAATTTCCGATTATTTTGAGGAAGTTGTCAAAACTTCAGACATAAAATTAGCTAAAAATTGGATTATAGGTGATCTATTTGCCTCTTTAAATGAAAAAAATATTTCTATTTCTAAATCACCAGTCACTGCCAAAAAGATGGCTCAATTAATAGACTCAATAAGTTCAGGTATTATTTCTGGTAGAACTGCTAAAGAAGTTTTTGAAATAATGAAAGAGTCCGGAGAAGAGCCAAACATAATTATTAAGACAAAAGGTTTACAGCAAAAAAGTGATCCAAAAGAACTAGAGAAAATTATAAGCAAAATTCTTGATGATAACAAAGATAAGGTTGATCAATATAAGTCAGGGAAAGATAAATTATTTGGTTTTTTTGTTGGTCAAGTAATGAAAATTTCAGGTGGTAAAGCTAATCCTCAATTAGTTAATGATATTCTTAAAAAAAAACTTAAGTGAATTTTAAAAATATATTTTAAATTAAATAAATTAGTGTTAAATTAAGCAATGTTAGATTTAATTATTAAAAACGCTAAAGCTTGTACTTCTTCAGATGTTTTTGATTGTGATATTGGTATTAAAGATGAGAAAATTGTTCTTCTTGAAAAAAATATTAAACAATCGTCAAAAAGAAATTATGATGCAGCTGGAAGATTTGTTTTACCAGGAGGTATTGATGGCCATTGCCATATTGATCAACCCATGAAAGATGGGTCTATGTGTGCTGATAATTTCGAGTCAGGGACTAAATCTGCAGTATTTGGTGGCACTACTACTGTTATTCCTTTCGCGGTACAATACAAAGGGGACAGTTTAAGAAAAGTAATACAAGATTATCACCAAAAAGCTAAAGGGAATTGCTATTCCGATTATGCTTTTCATACAATAATTGCCGATGCAAATAAAAAAATATTAAATCAAGAGCTCCCCGCTATTATTAAAGATGGTTACTCACATTTTAAAATTTACATGACTTATGACGATCTTAAACTAAATGACCGAGAAATTTTAGATGTTCTTTCAATAGCTAATAAAGAAAAAGCCGTTGTTATGATTCATGCAGAAAATCATGAGTGTATATCATGGTTAACAGAAAAATTAGAGAGCGAAGGTAAAACTCATACCAAATACCATTCAAATGCGAGACCAGATATTGTTGAAGCAGAAGCTACTAATAGAGCAATATCTTTATCTAGATTAACTAACACGCCAATTTTGTTTGTTCATATTTCTAGTAAAGAAGCTATCGATGCAATTAGAGGTGCACAAAGTAAAGGATTTAAAATTTTGGCAGAAACTTGCCCTCAATATTTATTTTTGACTAAAGACAAATTAGATCAAGAAGATTTTGAAGGTGCAAAGTTTGTGTGCAGTCCTCCGCCAAGAACTAAAGAGGATCAAGAAGAAGTTTGGAAAGCTATTCAAAATGGAACTTTTGATGTTTTTTCTTCTGATCATTGTCCTTTTTATTTTAAAGGAAAAAAAGGAAAAGACTTAATGGGAACAAAAGCCTCATTTAGCAAAATACCAAATGGTTGCCCTGGTTTAGAAACTAGATTGCCCTTACTTTTTTCTGAAGGTGTATTAAAAAAAAAAATTTCAATTAATAAATTTGTAGAAATAACTTCTTCAAAACCTGCCAAAATTTATGGTCTCTACCCCAAAAAAGGTTCTATATTAATAGGAGCAGACGCAGATTTAGTAATATGGGATACAAATTTAAAAAAAATTATTAAGAATAAAGATTTAAATCACTCTGTTGATTATACTCCATATGAAAATATGTCAGTTAACGCTTGGCCTAACACCATTATAAGCAGAGGTTCGATAGTTGTTGAAAATGGAAAACTTAATATTAAAAAGGGTCATGGCCAATTTTTAAGATCTGGTATTTCAGAATATGTCTATTAGAATGCACCCTTTTATATACAACCCTTAAGAGTATATATTAATAATTATTCAATGAAAGAGGTTTTTTTATTAATAGACTTTATTAAAAAAAAAAAATAGCTTTAACTTTATAACAATAACGAAGGGAACAAATGAAAAAAATAATAGTTACGATGATTGCTTTAATGTTATCAGCTAGCGTTGCTAATGCTAAGATAATATTAAAAGCAGCTCATACAGCAAACCCTGATGAACCATACCATAAAGGAATGCTTGAACTTAAAAGAGTAGTAGAACAAGAAACTAAAGGTGAGGTAGAAATCCAAATATTTCCTAACGGTCAATTAGGATCTGAAAAGGAAACAATAGAAGGATTAAAACTTGGAACAGTTGATATCACAAGTGTATCAAATGGTAATCTAACAAACTTTGTACCTGAACTTGGTATTTTTGATTTACCTTTTTTATTCAGAGACAGACCACATATGTATAAAGCTATGGACGGGTCACCTGGAAAGAAACTTTCAAAAGCTATGTCTAAAAAAGGTTTTAGACTTTTAGGTTTTTATGAAGCTGGCATAAGACATATAATGACAACTTCAAAACCTATTAACAGTATAAATGATCTAAAAGGTTTAAAAATAAGAACTATGGGAGTTAAGGCTCACGTTGCATCATTTAATGCATTCGGAGCTAAAGCTACACCAATGGCTTACGCTGAACTTTATGGAGCAATGCAACAAGGTGTAGTCGATGGAGCAGAAGCTGCAAACACTAATTATAATTCTAAAAAGTTTTATGAAGTTGCACCTTATTGGGCTCAAATAGGTTGGACTGCATTGGTCGCAGATTTGATTATGTCTGAAAAGAAATTTAAATCTTTACCAAAAAATGTTCAAAAAGCATTATTAAAAGGTGGTTTAGCATCAGCTGCTGCAGAGAGAAAAGCTTACTCTGATAGTGACAATTCATTAATGGGAGCTTTAAAAGCTAAAGGTGTTAAGGTTACGAAACCAGACCCAGCACCTTTTGTAGCCGCTTCAAAAGCTGTTTATGACGAGTTTGTTAAATCAAGCACATCTAAATCAGTTCTAAAATCTATTCAAGGAATGTAGATTTTAAATTTTGAAACTAAATTGAATGGGCGTGTAACAACGCCCATTTTTTTATGAATAAAATTTTAAATACAATTAGAAAAATAGTAAGATATTTAGTAATCATATTTTTTATATATATGGTTTTGGCTGTATTTTACCAAGTACTTGGTAGGTATATATTTAATTATAAACTTGGTGCTGCTGCAGAAACCGCAACCTTTGCACAGATTTGGATGATACTTTTAGCTTCAGGCATTGCTATGAAAAAAAATATGCATGTCGGTGTTGATATATTATTAAGAAAATTAAATGTAAAAACTCAAAAAATTGTAGTTGCTACAAGCACCATTGTAATAATGACATTTTTAATAATGGTTTTAAAAGGTTCTGTTCAATTAATTATGGTCGGTCTACAGTCAACTTCTCCCGCCATATCTATACCTATGTGGATACCATATTTATCAGTACCAATAGGAATTATTTATATAATGTTAGAATTATTAATCTTAAATTTTACTAAACTTAAACAATAGAAATTAATGGCGCTTATTTCAATCTTATTTATTTTATTGTTAATTTTTGGAACACCCATTGTTTTTTCCTTAGGAATTGCAGCTTCATTTACTATAGCAGCTTATGATATTCCTTTAGCTCTAGTTGCACAAAGAATTTATGGTGGTTTAGATAAATTTACAATTATGGCAATACCATTTTTTATTTTAACAGGAATTATAATGGAAAAAGGTGGAATAGCTAAAAGAATTATAGATTTAGCTACAGCTCTAGTTGGTTGGATTACCGGTTCACTTTATTTAGTAGCCGTAGTTGCTGGAACAGGATTAGCAGCTATTTCCGGATCAGGTTCTGCTGATACCGCCGCTATGTCATCAATGATGTTACCCGAAATGAAAAAAAGAAATTATAATATTGATTTCGCAGCAGCTATAATGGCCTGTAGTGGGTCACTTGGTACAATTATACCACCTAGCATAATGATGGTTGTACTTGCAACTATTTCAAATCAATCTGTGGGTGCTTTATTTTTAGCAGGAATTGTGCCAGGCTTAATGTGTACTTTTTTTTTACTTATGAGTGGATATATTAGAGCTAAAACTAATATATCGGAGTCTAAAGATATACATAGTTTCTCATTTATATTTCTTGTTAAAACTTTCATTAAGGCAATTCCTGCATTAACCTTACCTGTAATTATTGTTGGTGGTATTGTAGGTGGAATATTTACACCAACCGAGGCTGCATCAGTGGCAGTAATAGCTGGTTTATTTATTTCTCTATTTATATACAGGGAAATTAAATTTAGAGATTTGCCAGATATTATACTTAAGGCTGCTACTATTGCCTCAACTGTAATGCTGATAATTGCAACAGCAAATATTTTTTCTTGGTTTATCGCCAGCCAGCAAATACCTCAAAAAATTTCAGATTTTATGTTAGGTTTTTCAGATAGCAAAATTTGGTTCTTAGTTAATGTAAATATATTATTATTGTTAATAGGTATGTTTATGGAGAGTATTTCTGCAATTCTTATACTAGTACCAGTTTTGATGCCTGTGGCAATAGCGTTTGGTGTGGACCCATTACATTTTGGTTTGATTATAATATTGAATTTATCAATTGGAATGATAACACCTCCATATGGCATAACGTTATTTGTTGCTAGTTCTATTGCAGAAAGGTCAATAATAGATGTTTCTAAAAAATTAATTTTACCACTCTCTATGATGCTATTAGTTTTAATTCTAGCTACTTATTTTCCTCAAATTGCTCTATATTTACCTACCAATTTGTTAGGATATAAATAATATGAATTTTAAAGGAACTTTTTCAGTTACTATCACTCCAACTAAAAATAATGGAGATGTTAATGTTAAATCTCTTCAAAATTATTTTAATTGGCAAATAAAAAAAAAAATAGGCGGTTTAATAATTTTAGGAAGTACTGGTGAATTTTTATCAATTAATAGAAAAAATCGTTTAACTATGATTAGAGAGTCAGTCGCTATAACAGAAAAACGGGTTCCCATATTTGTTGGTACTGCAGCTGAAAATACAAATGATGCAATTAAACTTTCAGTAGAGGCTCAAAAATTTGGTGCAAATGGTGTTATGATTATTTCTCCATTTTATTCCACTCCTACTAATGAAGAATTATTCAATCATTTCAGTCTAATTAGCAAAGAAATTGATATACCTATAATGGTATATAATAATCCAGCCACATCAAATATTGATATATTACCTGAGATCTTCGCTGAACTTTCTAAAATTAAAAATGTTCAATATTGCAAGGAGTCAACAATGGACGTCACAAGAGTAAAAGATATTATAAGGTTATCAAAAAATAAGATAAAAGTATTCGGCGGTATAATGGGATACGAGTCGTATCTAAACGGCGCTGATGGCTGGGTTTCTGTGCCATCAAATCTGCTACCTAATGAATGTTCAGAAATATATAAAAATATTAGAGTTAAAAAAAATTTTACAAAAGCTAAAAAATTATATGATCAGATAACACCAATTATTAAACTTGTTGGAGGTCATTATTATGTTGCAGCAACTAAATATATGTTAAATTTAATGGGTTTTGATGTCGGAAAACCGTTATTACCAAGGCTTGATTTAAATTTAAAAAAGAAAAAAGAATGCCAAAGTATTTTTAAAAAACTAAAATTTAAGAAAAAAAATTAATTTATCAATGTTTATAAAAGACAAAAATGTTGAAATTAAAGCTAAAAAAATCAACTTTACATTTGAGGAAAAAAAATATTGTGCCTATGAGGGAGATACAGTTTCTTCAGCCTTAATAAGAAATGGAATCAAAAATTTTAGGCAAGACAAGCATAAAAATTACCGTGGAGTTTATTGTAACATGGGAATATGTAATGAATGCATAGTTGAAATTAACGGAAGTCAATCAATAAAAGCATGTACAAGAATAATTAATAATAATGATAATATTTCAATTCAAAAATATAATGCCAAATTAGCATTTATTGAAAAAGATATTCAACTTGAAAAAAAAATAATAAATTTTGATATTCTAATAATTGGCGCAGGACCGGGCGGTATTGGAGCATCGCTTTCTTTAAAAAATTCTAATAAAAAAATTGCTTTAATTGATGAAAAGAATTCCATAGGTGGGCAATATTATAAGAAAATAAGTAAAATTTTTAATATTGTATCTTTTAATAAACTAGATGAACAAATTAAAGAAGGAATATCGTATGAAAAAAAAGTATTAAAAACAAATATAGATTTATTTTTAGGATATAAAGTTTGGGGGGCTTATAAGAATAATGACTCTGAATATGAAATTTGCTGTTCGAAAAATAATGAAGATTTAAGAATTTTATGTAAAAAATTAATTATTGCTTCTGGATCTTATGAAAAACCTTTTTTTGTCAATGGATGGCATTTACCAAATGTACTTACTACAGGAGGAACCCAAATTTTAGTAAATTCCCAAAAAATATTACCTGGAAAAAAAGTAATAATCTGTGGAAATGGTCCATTAAATTTTCAATTAGCTGATGAGCTGAGAAAGGGAGGTGCTACAGTTCAAGCTGTTGTAGAGAGTTCAAAAAATCCATTTTTAAACTTTATTTTTGCTGTGTTTTGCTTATTTCTATCACCTATAATATTTTTAAAAGGTATTAAAAGTTATCTAAATATCTTTTTTTCTAATACTAAAATAATTCATCAATCTTATGTAAAAGAAATTAAAGAGATAGATGGAAAAAAAAGTATTTCTATAGAGACTAAAAATAAAAATAAAATAATATTCAACGATATAGATGTAGTTTCTTTAAATTACGGTTTTTACCCTAATAATGATATTGGAAGGCTTTTAGGTCTTGATGGCACATTTAATATAAAAAAAAATTATTATGAAATAAAGAAGAATATATTTAATCAAACAAGTGATAAAAACATCTTTTTTGTTGGAGAGTCCGCAAGAAATGTTGGTGCAAAAATATCATTATACGAAGGTCAGTTAACGGGTTTTTTTCTTAATAAAAATTCTTTAAATATATTTAAATTACTTAAAATGCCTATTTTATTTTCTAACTTAATAAGAAGTATATTATTTCAAAAATTTCTATGGATTATATTTAAAAGATCACACTCAAACATAGTATCAATTACTAATGAAACTATTTTTTGTCGTTGTGAAGATGTCAATTACGGCGAGGTATCAAAATATAAAGATTTATTTAATGTCGATGCTGGATTAATAAAAAGAATGACAAGAACTGGAATGGGAAGATGCCAAGGTAGATATTGTGGGATTGGTCTCTCAGAAGTATTTAATAAAAAGATTTCTAATAGTAATTATAAACAATATTCTTTTGCTCCACAAAATCCCATAAAAACAGTACCTCTTAAAAATGTTGGCTATGAAAAAGAGGAATGGTATGGGTATGTAAAAGATAAACTTCCAGAATTTCACTCTATTAATAAAAAGATCAAAGAAAAACGTAAACATAAAATTGCAGTAATTGGAGCGGGAATTATGGGTGTATCAACGTGTTATAGTTTAATGAAAGAAGAAAAAGATATTTGTATTATTGATAGGCGGCAACCAAATTCACAAGCTTCAGGATCTAATGCAGGATCTTTACATGTTCAATTATTATCTTATGATTTTGATCCTAAAAATTTGCGTCAAGTTGAGAATTTAAAAAATTCATTAAAAATACAAAAGCAAGGTATTGATAAATGGAAATCTATTGAAAAAGAAATTAACTCTAATTTTGAAATTTCTAATGATGGAGGGTTAATGTTAGCCGAAAATAATGAAGATCTAGAGAAATTAAATATGAAAATTGAATTAGAACAATCAGCTGGAATAAAAACCAAACTAATTGATCAAAATGAAATATACAAATTAAATAATTCTATTTCTAATAAAATGACTTTCGCTGGTTATTGTCCAGAGGAAGGAAAAATTAATCCTCTTAAAGCAACTACTCAAATATTTGATTATGCTGTTAATAATGGTCTATCCGCTTATTGTGACGATTTAATTATAGATATAAAAAAACAGAATGGAAAATTTTTAATCACAACAAATAATAAGGAAATTACCGCAGATGTGATAGTTAATTGTGCTGGGTCATGGGCTAATAATATTAGTAATTTTTTAAATTTACCTTTAAATGTTAGAAGCATTCCCCAACAAATGATTGTTACAGAACCATCTGTCTACGAGTTAAAACTTTTAATTGCTCATATTGGAAGACACTTGACTTTAAAACAAGCACGAAATGGAAATTATATAATCGGAGGTGGTTGGACAGCAGGTTATTCTAATTTAACTAAACATATTCACTCCAAAAAAGATAGCTTTGAAGGAAACGCTTGGATAGCTAAAAAAGTTATTCCTAAGCTGTCTAATGCCAATGTATTGAGGACTTGGGCCGCTATGAGTGTGGATGTAGGCGGATATCCTCTATTAGGGGAACATCCGAAAATGAAAAATTTCTTTGTTGTTGTTTCTCAAAATGGATACACTTTAGGACCTATATTAGGTGATTTAATTTCTAATCAAATTCTATTTGATAAAAAAGACTATGATTTATTTGATTCAAGTAGGTTAAATTAAGTTTTTTTTTACTCACAAATCTTCTATCATTAATAAAATGTATAAAAACATAATTATTGAAAATTCAAATAAAGTTCAGATAATAAAACTAAATCGTCCTAAAAGTTTAAACGCATTAAATAAAGATCTTTTAAAAGAATTATCTGACTGTTTAACTGATGCAGATAGTAATAAAAAAATAAGATGTGTAATTTTAACAGGAGACAATAGATCCTTCTCTTCAGGTGCAGATATGAAAGAAGCACCTGAAAGTGATATGCCTTTTTGGGCTGAAAAAAAAAGATTGTTAAGTTGGAAAAATATTGAAAACTTCAAAAAACCTATCATTGCTGCTGTTAACGGATGGGCCTTAGGTGGCGGCTTGGAATTAGCTTTACTATGTGATTTTATTATTGCTGGAGATAAAGCAAAATTTGGGACACCAGAAATTAAAGTAGGAGCTTTTGCAGGTGATGGAGGTACGCAACGTATACCAAGACTAATTGGAAAAAGTAGAGCTCTATATATGCAGTTAACAGGCGAATATTTAGATGCTCAAAAAGCCAAAGATTGGGGTCTTGTTATAAAAATTGAAGAAGAGGCTAAACTACTTTCAAAAACTTTGGAGATAGCTAAAATGATTTCAAATTGGTCACCTAAAGCAGCCAAGATGATTAAGGAAGAAATTAAAATGAACGACTTGTTCCCGCTTAATGAAAGTTTAAGTCTAGAAAGAAAACTTCTGTTGTGGCAAAGCAAAGACCATGAAGAAGGTATTAATTCTTTTATTGAAAAAAGAGAGCCGAACTATGAAGATGATTAATTTAAGTTAAGATTAAAATGCCTTTTATTGAAACAATTTTATTTAAAGAAGATAATAAAAAATTTGAAAAAGTCGCAAATATTATTACTAAAAACCTTTATCAAATATTTAAAACAAAAAAAAACACTATAACTATTTATAATAAAGTAATTGAGAAAAAAAATTTTTACCATAATTCAATATTAAAAAATAAAGAAAAAAGAATTTTTATTAAAATTTTTTCTTTAAAAAGAAATAAAAATCTAAAAAAAAAATTAGCCAAAAATATAATTTATAATATAAAAAAATTAATAAAAATCAAAAATGCTAATAATATAGCTGTTTATTTTTTTGATAAAATGCCTACTGATATTCATCATGGAATTAATAAATGAAATTTGCTAATAAAATTATTTTAGCAAAAAAAGTTCCAACTTTAATTAAAAATGATGACTTTGTTATAGTAGGTGGTAATGGCGGTACTGGAGCGCCTGAAAAAATATTAATTGAAATAGAAAAAAGTTATATTAAAAAAAAAAGACCAAAAAATTTAACGATCTTTCACATAACAGGTTTAGGTGCTGTAGATAAATATGGATTAAATCATCTTAATCATCTTGGTTTAGTCAAAAAAGTTATTGGGGGTAATTTTGGATTACAAATACCGTTTATGAAAAATTTAATTGTAGGTAACAAAATTGAAGCTTACAATTTTCCTCAAGGAATACTATCTCAAATGTGCAGAACAATGGCTGCCAAACAACCCGGGATAATAACAAAAGTCGGCCTAAATACATACATGGACCCCAGAATAGAAGGGGGTAAAATGAATAAAAAAACAAAAAAAAATTTAGTCGAATTAATCAAAATTAAAGGTCAAGAATATTTATTCTATTTAGCACAAAAACCAAATTTTGCTATTATAAGAGGAACCTCAATAGATGAAGAGGGGTATGTTTATATGGATCATGAAGGAACAACTCGTGAAGATTTATCTATAGCTCAAGCAGTACATAATAATGGTGGAATAGTTATCTGCCAATTTAAAAAATATATAAAAAAAAATGATCTAGTTCCTCAATTAGCTAAAATACCATCTTTTTTAATCGATTATTATGTCCATGACCCTTTACAAAAACAAACTTACATAACTTTGTATGACAAATCTAGATCAGGAGAAAAATACTTAAAAAAGCCAAAACTTAATCAGATCAAATTAGATGTAAGAAAAGTAGTTGCAAGAAGAGCGGCTCTTGAGCTTAAAAAAAATGATGTAGTAAATCTTGGTGTTGGTATATCTGTAGGTATTTCTAATATAGCTTACGAGGAAAATATTTATAATGATATTACATTAACTGTTGAAGCGGGTGTTATAGGTGGAATTCCAGGTAGTGGTTTAGACTTTGGAACAGCTATTAATCCAAAAATGATTATTGATCAACCATATCAATTTGATTTCTATGATGGAGGAGGTTTAGATTGTGCTTTTTTATCCTTTGCTGAAATAGATTACTTTGGAAATGTAAATGTATCAAAATTTGGTGACAGAAATGATGGAGCTGGAGGATTTATTAATATAGCGGAAGGAGCTAAAAAAGTTATATTTTCTGGAACATTGACATCTAACGGTTTAAAAACTGAGATTTCAAAAGGTAATTTGAATATTTTAAAAGAAGGAAAAAATAAAAAGTTTATTAAAAAAGTAAAACAAATTACTTATAGCTCAAAACTTGGAACTAAAAGAGGACAAAATATAATTTTTAATACTGATAGAGGTGTATTTAGATTTATCAATAATAAGATAACCTTAGTTGAGATTGCTCAAGGTGTAAAACTAAAAGAAGATATTATAAAACAAATTAATTTTCCAATAAAAATATCAAAAAACTTAAAGCGAATTCCAAAAAAAATTTATTTAAAAAAAAAAATAGGTTTAAAAAAAATACTTATTAAAAAGTGATAAAAACCTATGAGTCAAAATAAAATTCTTGCAGCATTATACTCTCTTTTTGCATTTGCTTTATTTGTAGTAATGGACTCTATTGGAAAATATTTAGCCGATTATTGTTCAGTTATTCAAATTGTATGGGGTAGATATTTTTTTCATATATTATTTATGTTTTTAATATTTTTTTTTATAAAAAAAAAAATAAATTTTGGAAAAAATATTAAAATTCAAATATATCGTTCTTTGTTACTTATATGTTGTACAGTACTTACTTATATTTCAGTTAGATATAATGAACTAATAAATTTTTATATTATATTTTTTTCCACACCTTTAATTGCTTCTTTTTTTTCATTTATATTTCTAAGAGAAAGAGTAACTAAATTTGGTTTTGCTCTTATTTTTTTAAGTTTTGTTACAATTATATATTCTTTAGAACCATCAGGAACTTTTAACACTTACGTAATTATATTTCCCTTTATAACTGCTGTAGCTTTTGCAATGTATCAATTATTTACTAAAATAGTAGCAAAGGACAAAGAGGCTTTTGTGGCCTTGTTTTATACAAGTGCAATAGGTAGTGTAATTTTTTCTATTTTAGCGTTTTTATATTGGACCCCCATTGAAAGTAATAAAGCTTGGTTAATATTAATTTTTTTAGGTTTTATTGGATTTCTTTCTCATTATCTTTTTGCTGTAGCGCTACAAACTTTTAATTTATATCATGTTACTAATTTTCAATATACTCAATTAATATGGGCCTCGTTAATAAACTATTATATTTTCGGAGACATCGTGAGTGATAAAAAGATAATAGGAATCATCCTCATTATAATTTTTGGTTTGATTTTTATTAACAGAGAACTTAAATACAATTATGCAAAATAATATAAATAAAAAAGCGCTTAAAAAAGAATTATTATTTTTGCTGCAATCATTGGTAAAAATAGATACCAGCTATCCACCTGGAAACAGTGAAAATTTTGATAAATTTATTAAGAATTATCTAAGAAAATCAGGTTTATTTATTAAATCATATTACGAAAAGGATAAAAAAAAATTAAATACTGTTATTAAAAACTTTAAAGGCACTTCCAGATCACTAGTATTTAATTCTCATATAGATACAGTAAAACCCATATTGGAAGAATGGAAAACAAATCCATTCAAACTCAAAGTTTTTAAAAAAAATTCTTTCGGATTAGGTTCGGTGAATTGTAAATCAAGTGCGGCAGTTCATTTATTAATTGCAAAAAATCTTAAAAAAAAATTTTTTAAATTAAAAAAAAAAATATGTTTTACATTTGTCACGAGTGAAGAAAATTTAGGACTTGAAGGCACATACTATTTGAGGAAAAAAAAGATAATTAAACCTCATACTTTAATTTTAGGTGCACCAACTAATAATAACTTCCTAATTGAAGAAAGAGGCGTATTCTGGACATCTATATTAATTACTGGAAAAACTTCACATGCAGGTGAACCAGATAAAGGTACTAACTCAATAGTTAAAGCAGCTAAATTAATTCAAATTCTAAATACTAAATATAAAAAAGAACTTAAAAAAAAAAATGTGGGTATACATAAATCTACTATAAGCATTGGAATCGTTAAAGGAGGTGAAAATATTAATGTTGTTCCCTATAAAACTGAAATTTTGATTGATAGAAGAATAACTAGTAAAGAAAATATAAAAACATCTTTTTTTCATTTAAAAAAATTCATTAAAAAGTATGAGCCCAATGCAAAAATTAGTTTTATTACTGGAACAAACTCTTTTAGCTCAAATCCAAATAATTTTTATTTAAGATCTTTAAAAAATTCATATAAGTTAATTAAAAAAAAAAATCCAATTTTTTTATCATCAATAGGTGTAAGTGATGGAAGATATTTTGCAGATGACAATATTAATATTATAAATGTAGGACCTGGTGATGGTGATGAGGGTCATAAATCTAATGAAAAACTTCTAAATTCAGATTTAGTGGATTACTATTTGATATTATCAAATTTCTTAAATAAATTAAATTGATAAGATAATGAATGGGCACAAATATTAAAATTACGAAAACTTTAGAGAGATATATAGAAAATTTAAGTTACGCTCTTTCACCAGTACAAAAGGAAATAATTTCCTACAATAACAAATTAGGTAATATTAAAAAAATGCAAATTGCTGTATCACAATGTCATTTTTTAGAATTAATAATTAAAATTAAAAATATAAAAAAGGTACTTGAAGTTGGAACTTTTACTGGATTAAGCACTTTATCAATGGCTTTAGCCTTACCCAGAGATGGTAGGATATTATCTTTAGACAAAAATAGACTAACCAACAAAAAAGCTTTAGAATTTTTTGTCAAAGCAAAGCAAGAAAAGAAAATTAAAACAATCATAAACTCTGCGCTTAATACAATTAGAGATTTAAAAAAAAATAATAAAAAATTTGATTTAATTTTTATTGATGCTGATAAAAAAAATTATAAAAAATATTATGATTACGCTGTCGAATTAACATTAAAAAATGATTTAATTATTATTGATAATGTTTTATGGCATGGAGAAGTAGCTGACAAACATAACAATAAAAAATTAACGACCATTATAAGGAATTTTAATAATTACGTTAAAAACGACAAAAGAACTGAACAAGTAATTATACCTCTTGGAGATGGTTTTACAGTTTGTAGAAAATTATAATGTTTATTATTTTAGGATTTTATAAATTTAAAAATTTGAAATCATTAAAGAAAAAAAGAGATATTCTTCAAAAAATTTTTACTTATAATGATATAAGAGGAACCTTAATTATCTCTAATGAAGGAATTAATGGTTCTATTTCAGGAAAATCTAAAAATATTTATTTAACAATAAAAAAAATCAAAACTTTGTTTAACGTTAAAGATTTTGATAGTGAAAATTTTTCTAAAAGCAAATTTCAACCGTTTCATAAACCTAAAATTAAAATAAAAAAAGAAGTAGTTCCAATGGGATTAAATATTTCAACTAAAATAAAAAAAAAAAATTATATTGAACCTGTAAAATGGAACAAGCTTATAAATGATAAAAATACTATTGTATTAGATGCAAGAAAACCATTTGAACATGAAGTAGGAAGTTTTAAAAAAGCAGTAAATCCTGAAGTTCATAATTTTAGGGAATTTCCTAAGTATTTAAATAAATTAGATAAAAAAAAATCAGTCGCAATGTTTTGTACTGGAGGAATTAGATGTGAGAAAGCTTCAATTTATTTATATCAAAAGGGATTTAAGAATGTCTTTCAATTAAAAGGAGGTATTTTAAATTACTTAAAGAAAGTAAAAAAAAAAAATAGTATGTGGAAAGGAGAATGTTTTGTGTTTGATAATAGAGTTTCCGTTAAACATAATTTAGTTGCAGGATCTTTTACTATTTGTAGCGGATGCCGAGATCCCATTTCTACAAAAAATAAAAAATCCAAAAAGTATGAAGAGGGTGTTTCATGTCCCAGATGTTATGACACACTTAGTAACACACAGAAAACAAGGTTTAGAATGAGACAAAAGCAGATTAACCTTGCTAAAAAAGCCGGAAAAAAGCATATATTCCAAAAAGAATTTAAATAAATTTAATTTATGAACCTCACAAAAAACTCTATCTGGTTTTTACTTAGAAAAGTCACGATACCAGCAAGTACTGGTTCACTTTTTATGACTTTTTACAACTTAGTTGATACTTATTTTGCTGGAAAAATTTCAGCAGATGCACTTGCAGCTGTTGCCAAATCTTGGCCTATAACTTTTATTGCCTTAGCAATATCTATTGGTATACAAGCTGGAACCCAATCATTAATAAGTAACTCTGTAGGAGCAAAAGAAAATAGATTAGCATCTCTTTATGTTGCTCAATCAATTACATTCGCTATTATAATATCATTTTTTGTAACTCTTTTTGGTCTAAATTTCTCCGAGTTCTTACTTAAAATTATGGGGTCATCGCAAGAGAGTATTATTCTTACAAGAGAATATTTAGATATAATTTTCTACGGTTCAATTATAATTCTAGTTCAACTTTCTTTAAATGGAACTTTATCCGCTCAAGGCGATACCAAAAGTTATAGAAATATTTTAATAGTGTCTTTCTTTTTAAATATTTTTTTAAATCCACTTTTTATATTTGGATATGGAATTGTGCCAGCTTTTGGTATAGCTGGTTTAGCAATATCAACTTTAATTGCTCAAGGTGTAGGTGCTCTATATTTAATTTATAAAGTTTACTGTTGTAAATTAAAAAAATTTTTATATTTTCAATGTTTTATTCCTAAAATTAATTTGTTGATTAATCTCTTTAAACAATCTGTACCAATTATGTTCACTATGCTTATGATTATGTTTGGTATTTTTAACATTTTTTATTTTGTTGGACAATTTGGTGATCTAGCAACAGCAGGTTATGGTACTGCCGTTAGAATTGAACAAGTTCTGCTTTTACCAGTAATTGGTTTGAATACGGCTGTTTTATCAATTGCTGGACAAAATTATGGTGCTAAATTTTATGATAGAATAAAGGAAGTTTATGGAAAAGCCTTAATGTTTGGTTTTGGATTTATGGTAATCGCTGGTATAATTATTTACTTCTCTTCAAGTCTGGTAATTTCACTCTTTACCACTGACCAGGAAGTTATTAATAGCGGTGCTCTTTATCTCAAAGTAGCAGCACTAATAGGGCCAATTTATCCTGTTTTTTTTATTACATCAGCTTTGTTCCAAGCGCTAAAATTAGCAATTTACAGCTTATATATGACAATTATGCGTTTAACTTTAATGCCCTTTCTATCTCTTTGGTATGTAATAAATATAAGGGGAGGTGAGTATCAAGATATATTTTATACAATAATGGTAACTAATTGGTTTATGGGCATAGTGGTTTTATCTTTTATTCCTTTTTTCTTAAGGAAGAAATTAAAAATGAGTTTTAAAAAACTATTTGTATTTTAACTTATTCTCAAGTTTTCTTACATAATAAGAGACGATTAGTATCAATATTAAGTATTCTAAAATTAAAAAAGTATAAATTTCTAGAGGTCTATAAGTAGTCGTAACTAGCTCATTTGCCTTTCTAGTTAAATCAGCTATACCAATAATTGAAACTAGAGAAGACATTTTTAAAACATAAACAAATTGATTACCTAAGGCTGGTAGGACAACTTTTATAGCTTGTGGAAGAATTACAAATCTCATTTTTTTCCAAAAATCCATACCAAGAGATCCTGCAACTTCATGTTGACCTTTATTGATTGAATTAATCCCAGCTCTAAAAATCTCAGCTTGAAAAGCACTCTCGCTGATTGTAAGTGCAATTATACCAGACACAAAAGGAGAAAAACTTATCCCTGATACTATCGGTAAGCCATAATAAATCCAAAGTATTAATACTAATAATGGAATGGCTCTTACAATTTCTACATAAGCAATATTAAAGTAGCTTAAAAATTTATTGTTTGATAAAGAAGGTAAGGCAACAATTAACCCTATAAACATTGCAAGAATAATTGAAATTACAGAAATATAAATTGTAATTGATATACCGCTAATTAGAAATTTAAGATTAGTTAATCCATCAATATTATTTGGGTTTAAGATATTCCATCCCCATTCATAATTTGAACTACATCCTTGTAGAATAAAAAGAATAAAAAAATATTTTATAAACTTCACGAACTAATCATATTTGTTAATAGAAGTTATTTAAACTTAAATTATAAGCTTTTAAGATTATATTTTGCTAACAAAGTATTGAAAAAACCCGAGGCTTTTTTGTCTTTAATCCATTTATTAACATAATTATTCCAAATTTTATCGTCTTTTGAAACCATCATTGCTAAAAAAGCTGGATTTTTTTCTCCATCAGCAACTATTGCAAGCTGAGGATATTTTATAATTAATTTATTAGCTTCAGTGGAACTTGTAATATTACCATCAGCACGTCCAGCGAGAACTTCTTGAAAGTCTCTAGCAGGAGCTTCAACAGACTTCAGTTTAGACTTGGGAAAAAATTCTTTAGCTTTTTCTTCTTGAGAAGTACCAAGAGTAGTAGCGATTATAACTTTTTCATTATTCAAAGAATTCCATGTTGAAAATTTTTTTATATTCTTTTTAAGAACTAATGGGACTGTACCATACTTATAATAAGTATCGGTAAAGCCTGCAACTTCAGCTCTTTTAGGAGTTTTAGTCACGCTTGTAGAAATATCATATCTATTAGCAGTAATTCCTGAAACAATTGTTTTCCATTCTGCTGGAACAAACTTCACTTTGACTCCCATATCTTTTGCTAATTCATTCATAACATCTATATCAAATCCTTTATATTTATTTGTAGCTGGATCTTTCATTGTCATAGGATCCCAATCTCCAGTTGTTCCAACTCTTAGCTCCCCAGTATTTAATATTTTTTGAAGTTTAGACTCAGCATTTGCCGCTGTTGTCATGATTAAAAGAGTTAAAACTGCTATGATTTTTTTCATGCCATTTTTTAACTAATTTTTTTCATTTTTGCCAAACGCATATTGACCCAATTAATAACTTGACTATTAGTAGTTTTGTAGTTTATAAAGAACAAAACAAGAACATTATGAAATTAACAATACCTTTTTATTTACACAAAGTAGGAGCCGGCTTTCCATCGCCAGCAACAGATTATATTGAGGATGATATTGATCTAAACACTCATCTAATAACAAATGCACCAGCTACTTTTATAATTAGAGTACAAGGAAAGTCCATGGTCAATGTTGGTATTTATGATGGAGATTTATTAATAGTAGACAAAAGCATAGATCCAAGAAATTTTTCAACCGTAATAGCAAATGTAAATGAAGAACTTGTTGTAAAAACCTTAATTAAGGAAAAAGGTATTAGTTACCTTACTTCAGGATCAAAGAATATATTAGATAAAATTAATCTTACAGAAAATCCAGAAATAGTAGTTTGGGGGGTAGTAACTTATGTCATACATAAACAGCAGTAAAAAAAGTAAAGTTGCATTAATAGATTGTAATTCATTTTATGTTTCGTGTGAGAGATTATTTAATCCAAAAATAAATAATAAACCTGTTGTAGTTCTTTCTAACAATGATGGGTGTGTCATATCTAGATCTACAGAAGCAAAAAAAATTGGAATTAGAATGGGCGAACCTTATTTTAAAGTCAAAGAACTTGTTAGAAAAAACAATGTTCATATTTTTTCTTCTAATTATTCATTATATGGAGATATTTCAAGAAGGGTAATGAAAACATTAAAATCTTTTTCAGAAAAAATTGAAGTTTATTCAATTGATGAAGCATTTGTTGATTTATCACATATAGAAGAAAAAAAAGTAGAAAATTATGGAAAGGAAATAAGAGAAAGAATATTAAAATGGACCGGTATACCGACAAGTGTTGGAATTGCTAATACAAAAACCTTAAGTAAAGTTGCAAATCATATAGCAAAGAAAAATAAAACTGGAGTTATATATTTAAAAGAAAATATAGATGAAAGTTTAAAAAATTTTGATATTTCAGATGTATGGGGAGTTGGAAAACAACTATCAAAATTATATATAAAAAATGGAATAGATACAGCTTATAAATTAAAAAATATCTCTAATACTTGGGTAAAAAAAAGTACAAATGTGCTTGGCGCAAAGACTGTAATGGAGTTAAGAGGAATTTCTTGCATTAATTTAGAGACACAAGAAGCAAAAAGAAAAAGTTGCTGTGTTTCAAGATCATTTGGAAAAAAAGTGCAAAATTTAGAAAAATTACAAGAGTCGATAACCACACACTGTTTAAATGCAGCAGAAAAAATTAGAAATGATAATCAAATAACAAGATCAATAACTGTTTATATTAGGACAAGCCCTTTTAATAAAAATAAAAAATATTATTCAAATTCTATCACTATTGATTTACCGGTTGCTACCAGTAATAGTTTAGAGTTAGTAAAAACAGCAATTAATGGTTTAAAAAAGATATACAAATATGGATATTTTTATCAAAAAGCAGGAATTGTTTTATCTAAATTAACAGAATCAAGTGATAACGAATTAAATCTACTAGCTCCTATTATGGAAAATAAATCACAAACTCTGATGAAAGCAATAGATTTTACGAATGCTAAATATGGAAGAAATGCTGTTAGCATAGCTCAAGCAGGAATTAATAATAGTTGGAAAATGAGAAGAGAACATTCTTCAAAAATAGATACGTCTTCATTTGACTCATTACCTAAAATTAGTGTATAAAATTAACAACGGGGTGTCTAAAAGACTGAGATTATACCCGACGAACCTGACCGGTAATTCAGTAAGGGAAAATGGAAAAAACATACATATCAATACAAACATCACTAACAGTAACAGTCATAGTAGGTCTTTTTTTTATAGGACTTGGTTATTTAAATTCTAAAAAAATAACTAATAACAAAAATTATATTGTTGGAGACAGGGATGAAAATACCTTTTCTTTAACGGCAAGTTTAACTGCCTCAGCACTAGGAGCGTGGATTCTTTTTGGACCAGCTTCAGCGGCAACTTGGGGTGGAATAGGCGCTGTAGTAGGATATGCATTAGGTACAGCTGCACCAATGCTGCTTTTATATAACTTTGGGCCAAAAATAAGGAAAGAATTTCCTAATGGCTTAACATTAACAGAGTTCATTAAAAAAAGATTTGGTTTGGGAATACTTAAAATAAGTTTATTTTTAATATTATTTTATT
>MDTB01066688.1_pt1 | contig 26520 bp, 30 predicted proteins | sample 811161 | NCBI WGS metagenome assembly MDTB01 (sample SAMN05326650, study PRJNA326480) | marine metagenome | isolation source: seawater | place: Mediterranean Sea | collected 2009 | reverse complement strand
TCATTTTTAATAATCAAGTCATCTAAGTTTTTATTGTTCTGATATATATCATATAAAATATTGTGTATCTTAAATCTTAATTTAGTTCCTTTATTCATTTCATTTATTCATTTAATTTCTTTAATTAATTAATAATTGAATATATTATACTATTCTATTTAAAAATTTTTAATCTTATGCGAGGAAATTTAGAAACAATAGTTGGCGCCATGTTTGCTGGCAAAACAAGTGAATTATTAAAAAGAATTCTTTGGGCAAAACATCAAAACAAAAAAATTGTAGTAATAAAACCAAGTATTGATGATAGATACTCAAATGAGAAAATTATTACTCATAATGAATTAAGTCATGAATGTTTTGCTATGAGTGATTGGAAGTCTGTTCTTGATAATTTTGAGTTTATTAGTGGAAAAGTTGATGTTGTATTTTTAGATGAAATTCAATTTATGGATACCAAGGATACTTTAAAAAATGTTGAAGATATTTTAAATAATGGGATTGATGTAGTTTGTGCAGGTTTAGATCAAGACTCAAGAGGAAAGCCCTGGGAGACATCATCAATGTTATTAGGCTTATCAGATAAAATAATTAAAATTTATGGTTTTTGTAACGTATGCGGTATCGAAGCTACAAAAACATTTAGAAAAACTGAAGGAGGTAGTAGAACGCAAGTCGGTGCAGCAAATATATATGAGCCTAGATGCCTAAAACACTGGCAACCAAGATAACTATCTATTTTTTCTATTTTCTATTAATTTATCAATAACACTTGGATCAGCTAAAGTACTAGTATCACCAAGATTGTCAAAATCATTTGAAGCAATTTTTCTAAGAATCCTCCTCATAATTTTGCCAGATCTTGTTTTAGGCAATCCTGGTGTTATGTGAATAAAATCAGGACTTGCAATTGGACCAATTTTTTTTCTTATCGTATTTTTTAATTCATCTATAAGATTATCAGAAATTTCTTCACCTGCATTTAAAGAAACGTAACAATAGAGTCCATTTCCTTTAATTTCATGAGGATATCCAACAACAGCGGCTTCTGAAACTTTCGAGTGGGATACAAATGCACTTTCAATTTCTGCAGTCCCCAAGTTATGACCAGAGACAATTATTACATCGTCTACTCTCCCAGTAATCCAATAATAACCATCTTGATCTCTTTTACATCCGTCTCCTGTAAAATACTTTCCATCAAATTGAGAAAAATATGTTTTAATGAATCTTTTTTGGTCACCATAGACAGTTCTCATTTGTCCTGGCCACGATCTTTTAATACAAAGCATACCTTCACATTCACCTTCAAGTTCATTTCCATCCTTATCTACTATACAAGGCTCAATTCCAAAAAATGGCTTTGAGGCAGAGCCTGGTTTTAATTCTATAGCTCCAGTTTGTGGTGAAATTAGAATACCCCCTGTTTCAGTTTGCCACCACGTATCCACTATAGGACAATTAGAATTTCCTGGAACTTCAAAATACCATTTCCAAGCTTCAGGATTTATAGGTTCACCAACAGTACCTAAAAGTTTTAATGAAGTTCTACTTGTTTTTTTTACTGGATTATCACCCTCTCGCATTAAAGCTCTTATTGCAGTTGGGGCAGTGTAAAAAATATTAACCTTATGTTTGTCTACAACTTCCCAAAATCTTGAGAAGTCTGGATAGTTTGGAACACCTTCAAACATAATTGTAGTAGCACCGTTTGAAAGTGGTCCATAAATTATATAGCTGTGTCCAGTAATCCAGCCTATATCGGCAGTACACCAATAAATATCTCCCTCATTATAATTAAAAATATATTCATGAGTCATAGAAGCATAAACTAAATAGCCACCTGAGGTGTGCATTACCCCTTTAGGTTTTCCGGTTGATCCTGAAGTATACAAAATAAAAAGAGGATCTTCGGCATTTATTATTTCAGGTTCGCATGAGTCACTAACTTCCAAAAGAAGATCATCAAAATAAAAATCTCTATCTTTTTGCAAATTTATTTTTTCCCCTGTTCTTTTTACAACTATACATTTTTTTACATCCGGACATACTTCCAGTGCTTTGTCGGTTGTTTCTTTTAAAGGAATTTTTTTTCCACCCCTTACTCCTTGATCGGCTGTTATAACAAATTCTGAATTACAATCCTTAATCCTCCCTGAAATTGAATCAGAAGAAAAACCTCCAAAAATTATTGAATGAACTGCACCAATTCTTGCACAGGCTAACATAAAATATGCAAGTTCTGGTATCATTGTTAAGTATATCGTTACCCTATCACCTTTTTTGACACCAATTTTTTTTAAAACATTTGCAGTCTTACATACATTTTTTAAAAGTTCTTCATAAGTAATATTCATAGAATTTTTTGGATCATCACCCTCCCATATAATAGCTACTTTATTTGGATTTTTTTTGGCATGCCTATCAAGACAATTATATGATACGTTGAGCAATCCATCTTCAAACCAATTTATATTTACCTCTTCTTTTGAATACTTTACGTTTTTAACTTTAGTAAATTTTTTGTACCAATCAATTCTATTAGATTGATCATTCCAAAATTCATCATTATTTTCAATGGACTCTTTGTACATTGAAAGATAAGTCTGTTTATTAATCTTGCTATTTGCAATCCAATTTTCTTTTATTTTCATTTTAATAAGATTAATTCTAAAATAATTAAATTTCAATATTTAATTCATATTTTAGTAAATTCATCGTATGATTAAACTTTTTTTCTAGTCTTATAATTTGATCATTGCTTAATTTATCTTTCCATTGTTCTTTTTTACCAACACTAAAAAACTGTTTTACATCTGACTCCGAAAAACCTTTATTTATTTCTTCATTTTGCATTCTTGAAAAATTGGTCGTTTTAAGAATATTTTTTATTTTAATATACTCGTTTTGAACTTTTATATTATAATTTTTACTAAAAAATTCTATTATATCATAAATTATTTTTTCCTTATTATAAACAAGATCCTCATATCTAATAATTAAATGCGGTATTTTCGAAATAGATTTTAACCATGATAAATAATGTTTTTCCCAACTTGATATAATTACAGGAATATTTTTCGGATATTCTTTAGCGCCTTGGTAAGCCGTCCACTGAATAAATGCTTCATTATCTAATAAAAAATCAAGACTTTTTTCAATAGATAATCCTGCATACCTTGCCCATGAAACACATACATCTCTTGGATCTCTAACAATATATATTACACCCCTAACATATTCATTTATTATAAATTTCTTATTATCAAAATTTTCAGCGCAAAAATGTGTTTTAAAAAATGCAAAATCTTCTTTAAATCCTAGATTAGATTTTTTCTTAATATCATATAAATAATCAAAAATTAATGTACTTCTATCTTTAATATTTTTATTTATAAAATTTTTATAATCAAGTTGTTTTACAGTTCTTAACCTTGCAACTTCCTCTAGAGTTACAATTTTTTTTAATAAATCAAAATTAAACTTACCATCATTAGAGAAAAATAATGCAGTCAAAATTGAGCGCATAAGGGTATTACCACTTTTGGGATAAGATGCTATCCAAAATATATGATTAGTCATAATCTAATCCTTATTAAGACTTGATATATTATATTTAAATTTAATCATTACTTCTCCAAATTTTTCTTCAATTTTAATAAGCTGTTCTTTGTTTAATTTTTTCTTCCACTGATCTTTTTGCCCAACAGAAAAAAACTTATTGTACTTAGTTGCTTCTGCAAATCCTTTTTCTTCCTCTTCCATTTTAAGCTTATTAAAAGAAGTTGACAGTAAAACATTGTTAATTCTCTTTTCCTTATCGTGAAATTTGAAATTGTAATTTTTTTCAAAAAAATTAATAATTTTATTTATAGTTTTTTCTTTTTCATAAACCAAATCTTCAAAACGTAATATTAAAGACGGAATTCCCCAATCAATAGATGTCCATGATAGAACATGTTTCTCCCAACTTCCTAATAATGATTTTGGCCTATTAATATCTGAAAAAATTTTATCTTTTTTTCTGGATTCCATCCAATAACCAGTTGAGGTATCGTTAGTCATAAACTTTATACACTTATTAATAGAAATACCACTATGCTTACTATATGAAATGCATACATCTCTTGGATCTCTTACAACATAAATTATCCCTCTAGTATTTTGTTTAGATGTAAATGGACTCTTGTTTATTTCAAAAAGTCCTGAATGAGTTTTTAAAAAAATGAAGTCTTGATTGAAACCTAGAGCTTTTTTACTCTGAAGCTTATTTAAATGTTTATACAAAACTCTTATATCGCCAATTTTTTTATAATCTTCTTGAAATAAATGCTTATTGTTTTCTGCATGAATTGTAATATCAAATTGGCCAATATTTTTTGCCATTTCAAGTGAAAATTTACCTTCTTTAGTGAAAAATAATCCAATTAAAATACTTCTCAAAAGTGTATTTCCACTTTTAGGGTATGAAGAAAGCCAAAAAATTTGTTTATCCATAATCTTCACTTTCTGACATTTTTATTATTATTTCCCACTCTTTTTTTTTGATTGGCATAACCGATAATCTACTTTGTTTTACTAAGGCTATTGATTGAAGTTTCTTGTTTTCTTTAATTTTTTTCAACGTAACTGGATTTTTAAGTTTTTTTAAAGGCTTAACATCTACAACAACAAATTTATTTTCTTTATCTGTTGGGTCAGGATAATATGTTTTTACAACTTTAACAATTCCTATTACTGACTTTTCATTAACTGAATGATAAAATAAACACTCATCATTAAGTCTCATTTTTTTTAAATTATTTCTTGCTTGATAATTTCTAACACCATCCCACATTGAAGATCCTTCTTTAATTTGATCATCCCAAGACCATTCGTTTGGTTCAGATTTAATAAGCCAATAATTTTTCATTAAAAAAAATTATCTATTTTCATTCTCGGGTCAGCTTTAAAATGTAAATTAACTTTTTCTTCACTATAATTTTTAAAACATGCCCAGGCAATCATAGCAGCATTATCACCCATCATTTCTTTAATTGGATAATAAATTTTAATTTCATTTTTTACAAAAAATTGTTCCATTTTATTTTTTATATATTCATTATTTGCCACTCCTCCAACAACAGATATAGATTTAATATTTATGTTCTCACTTTGTAATAATTTCAAACCATTATCTATTTTCTTAATTAATAAATCTGATACTGTTTTTTGGAAAGATGCAGATAAATTGTTGATAAAATTCTTTTCAATTTTATTTTTTTTAACTAACAAATTAATATAAGTTTTAATTCCTGAAAATGAAAAATTAAAATCTTTTGTATCAAACATAGGTTTTGGAAGTGAGTAAGAATTTTCATCCCCATATTTAGCACAGTTTTCTATTTCGACACCACCTGGATAATTTAATCCCAATAATTTTGCAGTCTTATCAAATGCTTCACCAAGCGCGTCATCAACTGTTTGACCTAACAATTTTATTTCTTTTTCATTATTCATTAAATAAATTTGTGTATGCCCTCCTGTCAGAAGTAAAACAATATGTGGATAGACAATTTTATTATTAAAACTAGTAGATAATATATGACCCTCTAAGTGATTAATTGGCATAAATGGTTTTTTATAGCCCAATGATAAAGATTTAATAAAGGTTGATCCAACTAATAAACTACCTATCAATCCAGGTCCGCATGTTGCTGCAAAAACATCAATTTTTCTTGGATTAATTGTATTTTTTTCAAATAGGTCGTATGTCAAGTTTTGTAGTATTTGAAGGTGCGACCTTGATGCAAGCTCAGGCACTACACCCCCATAATTATTATGAATACCCTGGGAAAATATTACATGTTCTATAATTTTACTATTTTCCATAAGACAAATAGATGTTTCATCACATGAGGTTTCCGCTGCAAAAATAAGCATTTAATTTTCGTACAATATTTTCCTCTGTGAAACAACAATCCAATAATGTTAAAAAAGAATATGCAAAAAATATTTGAGAATTTTTATATATTTTCTAAGCTTTCAATAAGTTTTATTCTTTTATTAAGCTTAATCTCAATTCTATATATTTTTTACTTAAATTACCAAAAACAAGATCAAGGTCTAAGAAATCAACAAATTATTGAAAATGATATTTTAAAAAATATAGATGAAAATTACCAATTTATTATAAATATTTCTAATGAAATAGCTCAAACAAAAAAATCACTTTTAGAGATTGAAAAAAAAATAGAGTCAATTGGTTCTAAAAATTTAAAAACTGAAATTAGTAAATTTAATAAAAATATTGAAATTTTAGCGAAAGATTTAGATCTTATAAATAAAGAAGTTAAGATTATTAAAGATCAATCAAAAAAAAATTCTGAGTTAAGCTCAAAACCTAAAATTATTAACAATAGTAAAAAAGAAATAATTGAATTAATTTTAATTAAATATGAAAATAGCTTAGATTTTAATAATGAACTAGATTATCTTAAAAGTATAACCGATGTTAATAAGCAAACAAATATTGAAAAAATTAGAATATTGCAAAAAAAACCATTTAGGGGCTACTTATATTTAGAAGAAAAATTTGATCAAGAAGTAAATTCATTTTTAAAAATTGATATAAATAAAAATTCTGAAACTTTTTTGAGTAAGATTTTTTTACCTTATATAAATGTTTCACCAACAACAGAAAATTTAATTGATGATGATATGATTCTATTATTAAGAAAAATAAAATTTAATATTACTAATAGAAATATTAACAAAGCTCTTTTAAATATTTTACAAATTGATAATTCTGAAAAAATTTTTAAAGTATCTATTAACGAAATGGAAAATTTATTAAACTTAAAAAATGAATTACATAAACTTAAATAATGTATAAAATAATTATTTTCACTATTCAATTATTAGTTTTATTATTTATTTTAACGCTAATTTTTTCCAATCCGTTTATAATTTCATTAGATATTTCAAATTTAAAATATTCTTTTTCCTCTAATATTTTTTTTGGAATTGTTATAGCTTTTTTATTATTGATATACTTATCAATTTATATTTATTTAAAATCTCGTCTTACAATAAGTAAATATATATTACGAAATAAATATAAGAAAATTGAAAAAGGTTATTATTATTTTGTAGAGGCTATGATTGCCTTAGCAAATAAAGATCATAAAAATGCTAGTATTTCTCATAGGAAAATGAACAATTTTTTAAAAGGTGATCAATCTTTATCACTATTATTAAGGTCAGAGGTTTTTAAAATAGAAAATAAATTTCCAGATTTAATAGAAGTATATGAAGAAATGATTAAATCAAAAAAAACAGAGTCCCTTGGGTACAGAGGTCTTATGGAAATAAATTTGAAAAATCAAGATTACCACCATGCTTTTTTGTATGGAGAGAAGTTGTTTTATTTGAATCCATATATTGACAAGCTTTATGAAACATTAGTTTATATTGCTGCAAAAACTAAAAACTGGAATCAAGTAATTAATATTTCTGATAAGGCATTTTCAAAAAAAATAATCTCTAGAGATACTTTAAATGAAAATAAATCAATAGGCCTTTATGAAATTGCAAAAATTAAATCAGATAGTAATATAAAAGAATCAACAAAAAATATAATTAAAGCTCTTGAGTTGAAAAAAAACTTTGTTCCTTACATCAAGCTTCATCTTGAGCTTATTACAAAAACAAATAATATTAAATTAATAAAAAAAATGATTAAAAAATATTGGTATCAAAATCCAAATTCTGATTTAAGAATGATAATAAAGAATATATTAATTGCAAATAAATTAGACAAAATTAGTTTCATATCTGAAATAACTAATAAATTTGAAAATGAAGACTCCAAAAAACTATTAATTTACTTTGCAATTCGTAATAAGGAATGGAAAATTGCAAGAGAGAGCATAATAGGAATAATTGGCTCAAATCCATCCAGAGAGGTTTGTCTTTTTATGGCAGATATTGAGCTTGGCGAAAATAATGACAAACAAAAAAGTGATGCCTGGATCTTAAGATCACAAAATGCTACATTAGAAAATATGTGGATTTGTAAAATTACTAATAAAACACAACCAGAATGGGATTCTTTGTCAGACTCAGGTCATTTCAATTCTCTTGTTTGGAGTGCCCCAAAAATGCTAAACAATATTTTAAATTAATATGAATTTGAATTTTTTTATTGGCTATGACTCTAAAGAAGATATTGCATATAGAGTGTGTAAGTATTCTTTAATTAAAAGATCTTCGATTAATATTAAAGTTATGTCATTAAAACTAGATGAATTAATTTCAAAAAATTTTTATACTAGAAGTGTTGATCCTTTAGCTTCAACACAATTTACATATTCAAGATTTTTAGTACCAAAGTTAATGAACTATAATGGATGGGCAGTTTTTTGTGATTGTGATTTTATTTTTTTAGGTGATGTCGCTAATTTAACTAAAAATCTTGATTCGTCTAAGGCAGTCTATTGTGTAAAACATGACTATACACCAAAAGAAAAACACAAAATGGATGGAAAAAAACAAACAATATATCCTAGAAAAAATTGGTCGAGTTTTATTGTTTATAATTGCTCTCATCCAAGCACAAAAAATCTTACTATTGAAAGTGTTAATAATCAGTCCGGTGCTTATTTACATCAATTTAAGTGGTGTAAAGATGAAGAAATAGGATCTTTAGATGAGCGTTGGAATTGGTTAGAAGGTTGGACATCAGAACATAATAAAACAAATCCCTATGCAGTACATTATACACGAGGTGGTCCTTGGTTTTCAGAATGGCAAGATGTTGAATTTGCTGATGATTGGTTTAGAGAAAGAGATGAATATATTTCTGAAAAATTCAAATTAGATAATTAAAAATTTAAATATTTTTTAATAAAATTTTCATCATCAAAGATTTTATTTTTTTCAATCATAATAATTGATTTATACCATGGTGTATTCTCACCTGATTGGTTCCAATAGTGGAACAGTGCATGATTTGTAGGTTTCACAAGTATTGTTTTTACCCCCAATGATCCTGCTAAATGGGCAGTACTATTACTAACTGAAATAAATAGATCTAAATTTTTTAATACTCCTGCTATTTTATTAAAATCATTAAATAAATCTAAATGATTTATAGTTTGTAATTTATTTTTAGACTTAATATTAAAATTCTTAATTTCTTTATTAACATCTCCATATTGAAGATTAATAAAATTACAATTTTTTGTATTTAAAATATTTTTTAAATCATCAAGTTTAATTGATTTTTCTCCTGAGTATCTATTTTTAAAACTCCTCCAAGATAAACCAATATTATATTTACCACTTAACTTTTCTAATTCTTTTTTTGCTTCTAAAACATATTTTTTTTCAGGTAATAGCAAATTAGAACTATTAAAGTTTTGTAAATTATTTCTAAAATATTTTCCTAGGCTTCCTGCATAAATAACATAATCATATTTTTTAAGAATTTTATTATTTTCAGAGACATCCCCAAAATTTACAAAAGAAAATTTATTTTCTGGAAAACTATTTTGAAAAATACTTTTAAGCCTTCTATCACATTCTATAGTTACATTTTCACATTTTTGAAGTAAATCAGAATACATCGTTCCATAAAGTATTTCGTCACCAATACCTTGTTCTCTTAATATTAAAATTTTAGATTTTGTTTTTAATTTTTTATTTAAAAAAAGTTTGCTTCTTAATTTTTTTATAGATGAGTTTTTTTCTACAAAATCAGTAAGATTTAATCTACCGTCAAAATAATTCCAAGCTTTTTTATAATTTTGGTTTCTTAAATAAATTAAAGATAATATTTTTTGAATATTACCATCATCTTTATTAATATTAAGAGCCTTATGACTATATTCTTCTGCTAATTCTAAGTCATCTAAATCAAAATAAGTTTTAGCTATATTATTTAAAATTGATGGATTGTTAGGATTTATATTAAGAGCATCTTTATAATAAATAGCAGCTTTATGATACTTACCTTCTTCTCTATAAAAACCAGCTAAATTATTTATTATCTCATAAGATGTTTTATTTAATTTATACGCCTCTAAAAAATATTTTTCAGCATTTTTTGAGTCCCTTCTTTCATGATATAATCTGCCTAAAGAATTTAATATAGAAGTATTATTTTTATCAATAGTATTTGCCTTTTTTAAAATCTTTTCAGATTTTAAATAATTTTTGCCGGTAAAATAAATTAAACCCAATATATTTAAAAAACTTATATCATTCTTATTTTTCTTCAATTTATCTAAACATAATTTTTCAGCTTCATCATATCTTTTTAGTTTGTATAGAACAAAGGCCTTATCTTTAATTATATTGCTATCAATTAACCCACTTTCAATTAGTTGGTTTATAAGTCTTAAAGCATCTGGAAATTTATCTTCTTTAATGTTTAGAAGATACAAATTAAATATTGCTTTAATATTTTTTTCATTATTAATTAGGAATTCATAATTTTTTCTGGCTTCTGTATTTATGTTAAGATCTTGTTGTATTACGGCAATATTAAATCGTAACTGGTTATTGTTTTTATCTTTTTTAAAAATCTTTAAAAGTTCTTTGTATGCGTTTTCTTTATTACCTTTAGAAAATTCTCTTAAGGCTTGATTAATTTTATCATTTATTTTCATATTCAAATAAAAAAACCCAGTCTAATGAAAGACTGGGTTCAGTAAATAAAAATATATAATTACTATCTTCTTTGCCCAAATAATTGGAGTAAAAGTATGAAAAGGTTAATAAAGTCCAGGTACAATTTTAATGCACCCATAAGAGCTTTTTTAGACCCGACTTCCTGACTATCTCCACCATAATACATGTTTTTGATATTTTGTGTGTCATAAGCGGTTAATCCAACAAAAACTAGGACACCAATAATTGAAATTGCAAACTGTAAAGCTGATGAGCCAACAAAGATATTAACAACACTTGCGATTATTATTCCTATAAGTCCCATGAATAAGAATCCACCTAATTTTGTTAAATCTCTTTTTGTTGTATAGCCATACAAGCTCATTGCTCCAAATGTACCTGCTGTTATAAAAAATACTCTAGCAATTGAAGTTTGTGTAAACTCTATAAAAACTGATGCTAGTGAAAGACCCATTATACTTGCAAATAGCCAAAAAGTAATTTGAGCTGCAGATACTGACATTTTATTTATCCTAGCACTTAGATAAAATACAAACCCCAAAGGTGCCAACATAATAACCCACTTTAATGGAGAGCCAAAAAGCAATGCTCCAACTTGCGTAACTCCTACAATTTGTCCCATTTCATTAGTAATGATAGATGCTTTACCAAAAAAATAAGCTATGAGTCCAGTAAGTAACAAGCCAATTGACATGTAATTGTAGACCTTAAGCATATAAGCTCGCAAGCCTTCATCAATTGCTGCCTGATCTGCTGTTTTAGTAAATGATCGTTGATTAAAGTCTAAAGCCATAATTTCTCCTTTTAATAAATACTAATATCGCTATAAATCACTTAATTTCAAGCCATTTTAAAAAAATATTATGAAGTATAGAAAATTAGGAAACACGAATGTTCAAGTTAGCGTCATATGTTTGGGAACTATGACATTTGGAGAACAAAATACTCAAGAAGAAGCCTTTGAACAAATGGATTATGCTCTAGAAAGAGGTGTAAATTTTTTTGATACTGCTGAACTTTATGCAGTAATGCCCAAAAGAGAAACATATGGAAAAACTGAAGAAATTATTGGCAATTGGTTTGAAAAAAGAAAAAATAGAAATAAAGTAGTTTTGGCCTCTAAAATCGCATCAAAATCAGATGATTTAGATTGGATTAGAAAAGGCTCAAATACCTTGGGCTTTGATAGAAAAAATATGGATATTGCTATAGACAATAGTCTTAAGCGACTTAAAACGGATTATATCGATTTATACCAGCTTCATTGGCCTGAAAGAAAGGTTCCAAGATTTGGATTACTTGATTTTGAATATGATCCAAAAGATAATGATTGGACAGCAATAGAAGAGGTCTTAGATAATCTTGATCGTTTGGTAAAAGCTGGAAAAATAAGATATGCTGGTTTATCTAATGAAACTCCTTGGGGTGTAATGAAGTTTTTAGAAATAGCAAAAGAAAAAGATTTACCAAGAATGATGTCAATTCAAAATGTTTATAATTTGGTAAATAGAGTATATGATATTTCAAATTCAGAAGTTTCAATTAGAGAAAAATGTGGCTTACTGGCTTACTCTCCATTAGCAGGTGGAAGACTCAGTGGGAAATATATAGGAAACAAAAAACCAAAAGATGCAAGATATACAATTTGGCCAAGACATTTTAGTCGTCATCATACTAGAAGAGGAGAGAAAGCTATCGAGCTGTATTATAAAATAGCAAAGAAATATGGGATTGCAGCTTCAACATTTGCAAACTCTTTTGTTAATGACAGACCATTTGTAACTAGTAATATAATTGGTGCCACGACAATGGCACAGCTTAAAGAAAACATAGATAGCATTGATTTAACTTTGTCCCAAGAAATTTTAGATGAAATAAATGACATACATTTGTCAGATCCAAATCCATGTGTTTAAATTAAACTTTTATTAAATTTAATAAATTTTTTACATTGTGAATATATTGCCTATCCCATAAATACACATTTAGTAGTGAATAATAAAGTTGATAAATAGGCTCATAATTATAATATTCATTATCAATTTTTATATTATTATTATATTTTTTAATAAAATTCTTGTCTATAAAACTGGGATTAAACCATCTTAAGTAAGCAATTTCTAATTCGTTATGACCATAGAAAGAACCAGGGTCAATTAATCCAATAAAATTTTTGTTGTTAAAGAGTATATTGCCCTCCCATAAATCTCCATGCAATAGAGATGCTCTTGGTTCTTTTGGAATATAAATTTCGATATTATTTAAAATAATTTCAATTTTTTTATTAATTGATTTATCCATAATATTTGATGAATTAATAAGCTCAAATATATATCCTAATCTATAATCTCTAAAAAAAAGAACCCAATTTGAATATCTTTTATTTATTTGTCTTAAACCACCTATTTGAGTATCAAAATCAAATCCATATTTTTTATCACTTAAAGAGTGTAAGGATATAATTGCATTTAATAAATCATTTTTAGTTTCATTAGGCTTAACTAAATTGTTATTAAAATATGAAATTATTAAAAATCTATCATCATAATAATAAACTTTTGGAAATATTTTTAAATTAAGATCATTTAAAAATATCAAATTTTTGGCCTCGGATTTTATTGCATTAAAACCAACATTAATTTCTTTGTAATATTTTGCAATATAGTTTTTTTTATCAGATGTTCTAAAGGATATACAATTTATACCAAATGAGTCAGATAATAACTTGCTATAAATAATTTTTTTATTATTTAATACTTTCTCAATAAATTTTATAGTTTCATTGTTTATCATTAAAAATGCTTAAAAAATTAAATTTTCAATATTTATTTTCTTATTTCGGATTAATTCCATATTTTTATATCTTAATAAATAAATATTTCTTTTTTGAAATAAAAGAAGAAATATTTATAAATTTTTTAATATATTACACTTTATTTATATTAGTATTTATTGGTTCGCTTAATTGGAATTTAGAAAAAAAACTTAAATTCCACATAGTTTTTTATGGATTTTTGCCAAGCATATTTGCTGTGATCATCACTACCTTAAATTTATATAATTTTAATGTTTTAAAAATTTTTATATCATTAATTTTTTTCCTAATATTTCAATTATTCCTAGATTATTTTTTAATTTATTCTAAAAAAACTATAAAATCATCATATTATCTTTTAAGATTACCTCTAACAATTGCAATTATAATTATTTTAGTTTTAATTATATTTTAGTATCAATTGATCCAACTATAATTTTAGCATGATTAAATAGTTTAAAATTATAAAATTTTTTTAATTTATTTAATTCACTATAATTCATAATTTTTAATTTCTTAAATACATTATATATTACAGATGGTAGAGCTCTTTCATTGCCATCAACTATCTTAATAACTCCTGCTATTCGTTTCTTAAGATCAGTAAAAAGAAATACTCCCTCAGCACCACCTTTACAAAAAATTTTATTATTTGTAATAGTCATTATTCGGCTATCTAAACTATCAGTACCACCAATATATTTTGGATTGTTAATTACTGAGTCCACAAGTATTTTTACTTCTTTACTAAAATCAAAATTATTGTGATAACTTTTAATTAAGTTAGTAAGCATCTTCGCAATATCTTTGATTTTAAAGGAATATTGAGGTGCACTACATCCATCAATACCATAATTATTTTTTTTTATCTTTTTATTATTAAACTTTTCAAAAATTTTTCTTATAGATTTTTGATGAGGGTGATTAAAATCTAAATAGTTTTTTTCATTATAATTATTAGCTAAACAAGTAGTAAGCATAGCTAAATGTTTTCCAGCACAATTGTTATGTAATTCATTGGCAAACTTATTTAATCTGAATAATTTTTCTGACGATTTACTATTTAAAGGATTATGAATACCACACTTTAATTTTTTTTTACTAATTCCAATTTTTTTTATCCAACTTTCTAATTCTCGAATATGATAGTTTTCTCCTCTGTGTGAAGAGCATGCCAGAGCTATTACTTTTGAATTAAGCTTGTATTGTTTAATAGCATCAGAAGTAACAAATGGTATAGCTTGAAAAATTTTAATTGAAGATCTTGGAAAAATAAATTCATTATCATTTCCTGAACTTAAAATAGTTTTACTAAATTTATTAGTGACGAAGATTTTTATAGTGTGTTTGCTCTCACTAAGTCTTGACCTGCTAAAACTTGTAGTAAATTGTTTCATATTTTTTACTATAAAACAACTTGATTAAAATTACTTAAAAAAAGATTTTATAAAAGTAAATAGATTAAGAAAAGAACCATAACGCCCAAAAAAAATTACTTCTTTTTCAGTTATGGTTAGACAAACACAACCTTCTTTCACTGATGCAGTTGGATTATGTTTAATTTTATGATCATTAATTTGTAAATCACCTTTATTATAGGTACCGTATTCATCTTTAAAACTACCATTTAGAACAAGAATGTATTCCTTCCCTCCATGTGAGTGAAGTGGAACTGAAGTGCCTGGATCCATTTTGATAAGCTTAAGCTCATCATCATCGTTCATTATTGGTATAAACTCATTGAAACCCTTATAAACTTGTTTCCATTTAATGTTGTTTAAAGGGCCTATAATTTTAGAAATAGGGCTTGTTTCATAATTATCTTTTTCTAAATCAGCATTATTCTTTTGAATACAATCTGTATATTTAAGATTTTTCAGGCCCGATTCATTGTTTTCTAAAAGATTATCACCAAGCATATTTTCAAAAACCCTATTTAAGTTTGAGGCCTTTGCATTTAAATACAAATAAGTAGATGTAAAAACTGATTTGGATGGACCAAGAGAACCAGATGCGAAATCAAATATTAATTTGTTTTTTATTAATGTTTCGTTCATAGCAATTTTTGCATTTTTGTTAGAATTAGTCTTATTCTTGATTTAACTGTACCAAGAGGAATTTCAAGCTCTTCGGCTATTTTTTTATGGCTTTTATTCTCAAAAAAATTCATTTTTATGATTTTTTTTTGTTTATTATCTAATTCTTTACTTATTTTAGCAACTTGGTCTATTATTTCACTTTCACTAATTTTATCATTATTGCTGTCATGATATAAATATTCTCTAATATCATCCTCATTAACATTAGATTTTAAGTTTTTTCTTAGAAAATCTACTTTTTTGTTCCTTGCTATAGTGTATATCCATGTTGATGGAGCTGATTTTGAAGGGTCATAGAGATATGATTTCAACCAAATAGTACTCATTACCTCTTGAGTTAACTCTTCTGCATTATCCCTAAAAAGGCCATTTTGGAGATAATAAGCATTAATTTTTGGAGCCACAAAATCAAATAGTTTTGAAAAAGCCAATTCATCACGGTCTTTATTAATTTTAATGATTAAGTTAGTAAGATCAGATTTATTCATATTTCAACATTTTTTTAACTAGTCCACAAGACACTTAACTATTTGTGTAAGATATACTAAAAGATAAAAATGATGAAAATATTTATAATTTTTTTTTATACATTAATTATTTCTACAACACCTCTCTCAGCACTAGAAAAGGGTAAATGGAGTTTTGTTAAGACAGATGAATATTGTTACATTGGCAGTCAAGCAATTGAAACAGATTTACAACCTGAGAAAAAAAGAGGCGATTTTTATATCTTAGTTTATAAAAATATAGGTAATCCATCATCTGTTGTTCAAATTGAAGCAGGATATGAATACAAAATAGAAAAAGAGATAATTGTTAAGATAGATCAAGGTAATTATAATTTTTATACAACCAAAGATCTACCAGAAACTGCATGGACTGATGACGATAATAAAGTTATATTTGCAATGAAAAAAGGCCTAAAATTAATAGTTACAGGCGAGTCTGCTAGAGGAACTATTACTAATGATACATATACTCTTAAGGGTTTTACAGCATCATATAATAAATTGATAGAAGATTGTTAAATGATTAAAAAAATTGTTTTAGCTTATTCGGGAGGATTAGATACCAGTGTTATTCTTAAGTGGTTACAAATAAAATATAATTGTCCAGTTGTTACATTTACAGCTGATATAGGTCAAGGTGAAGAGCTTGCGCCTGTAAAGGATAAAGCCAAAAGACTTGGTGTCGAGGAGATATTCATTGAAGATCTAAAAGAAGAATTTGTGAGAGATTACGTATTTCCAATGTTTAGAGCTAACACTGTTTATGAAGGAAACTACTTATTGGGAACAGCAATCGCAAGACCTCTTATTGCTAAAAAACAAATTGAAATTGCAAAGGAAGTTGCAGCTGATGCAGTTTCACATGGAGCTACTGGCAAAGGAAACGATCAAGTAAGATTTGAACTAGGATATTATGCAAATAATCCTCAAATAAAGATAATAGCTCCTTGGAGAGAGTGGGATTTTGAGTCTAGAAAAGAATTAGTTGAATTTGCAAAAAAATATCAAATTGAAGTTTCAAAAGATAAAATAGGTGAACCACCATTTAGTACTGATGCAAATTTATTGCACACTTCATCAGAAGGAAAAATATTGGAGGATCCTTGGGTTGAAGCACCAGAACATGTATATACTAGATCAAAAAATTTAAACGATACTCCAAATGAACCTGAAATAATAAATATTATTTTTAAAAATGGAGATCCAGTTTCTTTAAATCAAAAAAGCTTAAAATCTCATGAACTTCTGTTTGAATTAAATAAGTATGCAGGAGAACATGGAATAGGTAGAATAGATATAGTGGAAAACAGATTCGTTGGTATGAAATCAAGAGGCATTTATGAAACCCCTGGAGGCACAGTATTATTGCATGCTCGTAGGGCAATAGAGAGCATAACATTAGATAGGGGTGAAGCACACTTAAAAGATGAGCTGATGCCAAAATACGCAGAGGCTATTTATAATGGTTTATGGTTTTCATCTGAAAGAATTTCCTTGCAAACCCTAATTGATTCAACTCAGAAAAAAGTGAATGGTGAAGTTAGATTAAAGCTTTTTAAGGGAAATGTAATTGTTTTAGGAAGGAAGTCAGATAATAGCTTATATGATAACAGCATGGTATCTTTTGATGAAAAGGGGGAATTTAATCAAAAAGACTCTGAAGGTTTTATTAAAATAAACTCTATTCGATTAAGAAAAAATAAATAAACAAATGGGTTACGGTGATGATTTAATGATAACAGCACATGCATCACAAATAAAAAAAAAATTCCCAGAAAGACAAGTTGTAATTGGTAATATTAAAAAAAAGCAAGCTTACCATTCAATCATTTATGAAAACAACCCAAATATATCAGACTGCACTAAACTTGATTTAAAAAAACCAATTCATGTAATTGATTATCATCCTGGAAATAGACCGTATATTGATTATACAAATAGTACAAATTCAAAATATCATTGGAATGAAGCTTTTAAGCCAATACCAGGAGAACTTTACTTTTCAAAAAAAGAAATTTCTGAGTCTATTACGATAATTAATAAGGCTATTGATTTTTGGAATAAGATTAACACTAAAAAATTTGAAAAAATTATTTTTATAGAAACATCATCAACAAAAATAAATGATAAACAATTTAGCATTAAACATAAAAATAAAGATTGGGGGATCAGTAACTGGACTCATTTGATAAATAAAATTAAAGATAAATATCTTATAATACTTTCAGTACATGAAAAAACAAATCTAATAAATGGTGTTTTTGCACCAAAAAATGTTAATTTTAGACTAGCGTGTGCAATTTTAAAAAATTGTGATTTATATATTGGTCCGGAAGGCGGATTTGGTCATGTAGCTGCAGCACTTAATAAAAAGGCTATTATATATTTTGGTGGATGGATTTCGCCAAAAATTATTGGTTATAAATTTCATGAAAATATTTATTTTGAAAATCAAAATTCACCGTGTGGAGAATATAAAAATGAATGCCCACACTGTGATGAAGCAAGAAAAACCATAACAGTGGATTATTTTATAGAAAGACTAGAAAAAACCTTATTGGTTTAATTTATTTTTAAACGCTATTGTAGTATTTCTTAGTAAACATGCAATGGTCATTGGGCCAACACCACCAGGCACAGGTGTTATAGCCGAAGTTTTCTTACTAGCTTCTAAGAAATTTACATCACCAACAAGTTTGGTTTTAATTTCTTTATCTTTAATAATTTCTATTCGATTGATACCAACATCAATTACTATAGCATCTTTTTTTATCCAATCACCTCGGACCATTTCTGGTTTTCCAATAGCTGCAACTAGTATATCAGCTTTACTGCATAAATTTGGAAGATCATTTGTTTTTGAATGTGCAATTGTTACTGTGCAAGACTCTTTTAATAACAATTGAGACATTGGTTTTCCAACAATATTTGATCTTCCAATTACAACCGCATGCTTGCCTTTTAAATCAATGCCAAGATCTTTTAACATTAGTAAGCAACCATAAGGGGTACAGGGTATAAGTAAATTTTCATCATTTTTTGCGCTAATAGATAATTTGCCAACATTTAGTGGATGAAAACCGTCTGCATCTTTATCAGGATGAATACTATCTAAAATAACTTGTTCATTCATGTGTTTAGGCAAAGGTAATTGAACTAATATTCCATTTACATTTTCTTGAATATTTAATTTTTTTATAATTTCTAATAACTCATCTTGTGTTGTTGTTTCCTCTAAATGATGATCTATGACTTCTATACCAACTTCAATAGCACTCTTCGTTTTAGCTTTTACATAAACACTGCTTGCTGCAACATCACCCACCTGAACAACTGCCAAGCCAGGGCACTTGTTATAATTTTCTTTTAAAACTAATATTTCTTTTTTTAGATTTGCTCGTAAATTTTGAGCGATCATTTTACCATCTATAATCTTAGACATTTTTATCTCGGCCAATATTCAATAAGCAAACTTTTTACAAACCATAATCCAAGATAAACAACAATTGGCGAAAGATCTAAAGAACCAAAGTTTGGAAGATATTTCCTTACAAAATTAAGACTTGGCTCACACAATCGATACATAGCGCTCATTATAGTATAAACAAATTGATTATTTGTATTTATTATATTGAAATTTACTAACCATGTACAAATTATATAAATAATAAGAATGAATTGAAATAAATTAATAATTTGAATAATTAATCCAAGAAGTGAAAGCATAAATTGAATTTATAACATTAGGTAGTATAATTTAGTAATTATTGCAAAGTATAAAAAAAGCGGTTTTAAAAAAACCGCTTTTTTTAATATTTAATTTTAAGTAAATTACATAGAAATATCTCTGCCAAACCATCTTTTTGTAATTTCAGCTGTAGTGCCGTCTTTAGACATTTCTGAAATTGCAGAATTCCACATTTCCAAAATATCTGTATCTTCTTTACGAACAGCTCCACCTACACCGTCACCAAAAACACCGCCTGAAAAAGTAGGTCCAGTAAATGCCACATCAACCCCACCATCAGATTCCATAAAATCGATAATAGAACCAACATCAGCTAAAATAGCATCACATCTACCGGCAGCTAAATCAAGATTATGATCATCTACAGCTTGGTATAATTTAACATCAACTGCGCCAGACATATGTTTTTCTAAAAAATTTTGATGAATAGTAGAAGACTGAACACAAACCGTTTTACCATCCATTGCAGCAATTAACTGACCTATAGCCGCTTGTTCTTTACCGCCAGCATTATTTAAGTTTACTTTAGCCATTCCAGCAATGTTCAAATCAGAAAGACCACTATCTTTTAATACTGCAAATCTAGCACCATCAGTCATATAGCCATTTGTGAAATTTACCTTTTCTTTTCGTTCTTCTGTAATAGACATACCAGCTATAATAATATCATACTTACCTTGAAGAAGAGCAGGAATAATACCATCCCAGTCTTGGGTTACCCATTCGCATGTCACGCCCATTCTATCACATGCTTCATTACCAAAATCAATTTCAGCGCCTTCAAGATCGCCAGCTGAGTTTATATTATTCCATGGTGGATAAGCACCTTCAGTTCCAATTCTTATTGTTTGAGAATTAGCAACTGAAGCTAACCCCAAAAATCCAAAACATATTATAAATAATAAAAATTTTTTCACGTTTCCCCCTTAAAGAGTATATTCTCAAATTATGCCCTAACCTTATAATCTAAATAAAAAAAAACAAAATAAATTGTGAAGTAAGAAACTATTTTTTTCGAGATTTAAAAATAATGAAAATAAGGCTAATTATCAATAATATAAATGGAAATCCCCAGAGAAACATGTTTTTGTAATTAAATAAGGGTTTAAAGAGTATATATTCACCATACCTTTCAACAAGAAATTTCTTAATTTCAATTTCTGAATTCCCGCTTTCAAATTTATCCTTTACTAATTTTTTTATGTCATAGGCAAATTCAGAGTCTGAATCAAAGACACTTTGATTTTGACAAGTCATACATCTAAGTTCAAGTGTTAGACTTTTAACTTTTTTTTCAATAATTTCATTAGACATTATATTTTGACAAAATATTAAAATATAAAAAAAAACCAAATAATTTAAATTAAAAAAGAGGTTCAATTTCATTTTTAATAATATTTTTGGTTAGAGGTCCAATGTGCTTAAAGATTATTTTACCATAGTTATTGACTATGAAAGTTTCTGGCAATCCAAATACACCAAATTCAAGAGCTATTTTTCCATCTTCATCAAGACCTACAAAAGAGTATGGGTTGCCATCATTAATTAAATATTTTTTTGTATCACTAGGATTATCTTTATGAGCAATACCCAATAGAAATAATTTTGTTTGATTGTTTTTTAGTTCAAATAAAAGATGATGCTCTTCTCTACAAGGGGCACACCAAGATGCAAAAAAATTTATCACAGTAAATTTATTATTTGAATTATTACTTGATGAATTTACGTTTTCTTCAATGGTTATATTAACATTTCTCTTAATATTGTCAGAAGATAAATATACATTTTCATCAAACAAACTTTTAGTTAAAAATTTTGGTAATTCTTTATTAATTAGTGCACTTGGAGGTTTATTAGCTTCTTTACCACTGATCAAATATAGTAATGAAAATCCACAAATAAAGAAAAGTAAAACCAGTGGTATTAATAAAATTAATCTTTTCATTTTTTTGATATACCAATTAAGCCAGAAAAAAACATAATTATAACTCCTATCCAAATAAAACTTACTAAAGGATTTACATATACCTTAATGAACCATTCATCATTTTTATTTTCTCCTAAAATAAAATAAATATCCTTTGTAAATTCATGGAATATACCAGCTTCTGTTGTAATTATTTTAGATACCGGATAATAATTTTTTCCAGCCTCAATATTACCTATTATATTTTCATTATTTTTTATTAGAAAATTTGCACGTAAAGACTGATAATTAATTTCTTTTTTTGTAACTATGTCATCTAGTTTAAATGTAGTTTCATTAATACTAAAAGTATCACCTTTTTTTAAACTATATTCATACTCTGTTTTAAATACACTAGAACAAGTTATTCCTAATATTGCAATACCAACACCTATATGAGCTATGTGTGGGTTTATTATTTTTATAAAATTATAACTTAAATTAATTCTGTAAGATAAAATTACTGCCATTATAGATGCAGTGATAATCCATCCTCCTAAAATTATGCCAATTAAACCCCAGGTATTGAATTCTGAATAAAAAGAATGGATCAAGACTACTAAACTTAAAGATATAAATCCTATTATGTAATACCTACCATTTTTAATTCTATTACTTTGCCAAGACAAAATAGGGGCAACACTCATTAGCAAAAAACCTGGAAGCATTATGGGTATTACAGTAGAATTAAAGTAAGGTCCTCCAACTGAAATACGAGTATTTGTAATAATCTCTATTATTATTGGATAAATTGTCCCAAGTAAAATTGTTAGAGTAGCAATCATCATTAATATATTATTAATTAAAAGAGCAGATATTTTATTAATAAATAAAAAATTTATAGTTTTTGAATTTTCAGGTGATTTAAATAAAAATATTGTAAAACCAAATCCTGTTATTAAAAAAAATACTAATAAGATAAATATACCTCTTGATGAGTCTGCTGCAAAAGAATGAACACTTGTTAATATTCCAGATCTAACTAAAAATGTACCAAAAACACTTAATGAAAAACATAAAATTGATAAAAATATTACCCATCTTTGTAATACTTTTTCTTGCTTAGCTAAAAAAATTGAATGGACTAACGCTAAACCTGTAATCCATGGCATTAATGATATGTTTTCCACTGGATCCCAAAACCACCAACCACCCCAACCCAGTTCATAGTATGCCCAATAAGAACCTAATGCTATTCCTCCTGTTAGACATGACCAACTTAAAAGAGACCACTTTTTAATTATATAGATCCATTCAAAAGTAGTATTTTTTTGTAAAAGCGATGCAATTGCAATACTAAAAATAAGTGAGTATCCTAAATAACCTGCATATAAAAGAGGAGGATGAATTGCAAGACCTGGATCTTGTAATATAGGATTCAAACCTAATCCCTCTGTTACTTCAACAGAATTTACAAGAAATGGATTAGATGTAAGAATTATAAACATACCAAATAAAAAATGTAATGATGACTGAACAGAAAGTGATAATTTTTTTAATTCAAAATCAATTTTTTTTGTAAATGAAAAAATAAAAGAGTAAATTGAAAGCATAGCAATCCATAAAAGCATTGATCCTTCATGATTCCCCCAAGTTCCTGATATTTTATATATAAGAGGTTTGCTGCTATGTGAATTTTGAAAAACATTAAAGTTTGAAAAATCAGATATGATATATGCATACATTAGTGAAAAAAAAGAAATAAATGTTAAAGTCGATCCAATTCTAATTAAAAAGTTTAATTTTTTAAGATCTAATTTAGCTAAGAGATTTAAGATTATTAAAAAAAAACTTATTCCAATACTTATAAGTAATGAAAAAAAACCAATGAAAGAACTCATTTGTAATCTTTTTTCCAGTAACCATCATCTTCTAATTCTTTTTTTATTGATGTAGGCATGTAATTCTCATCATGTTTTGCAAATACATTTTTAGCATTGAAAGTATTTTCTTTACTAAAATTACCTTCAATAACTGCACCTTGTCCTTCTCTAAAAAGATCAGGAAGAATGCCTTTGTAAAAAACTTTAATTGAATTTATATTGTCTGTTAATTTAAACTCGAAAGAGCCTGCAGATATTTTAATAAAAGAATTTATTTGCACATATCCTCCCAATCTTACATCTTCATTTTCTATTTTAGAATTTATTAATTCAGTAGGTGTATAAAAATAAGAAATATTTTCTTTTGCATTATAAAGGATTAAAAGTACTGCGCTCGTTATCATTATTAGTGAAATTAAAATAAGTAACAATCTTTGTAAACGAAGACTCATTTCTTGCTTTTTCTTTTAAACTGATAATAGCTGATAAAGAAAAGGCTTAATAATAGTAAAAATGTTACTAAATATGAAAAAAAAACATACCAAAAATACATAAATATCTACTTATCAAATTTAAATTATAAAGAAATCTATTCTAAGTGACTAAAAGTCACAAATGTCTAATCATTAAAGTTTCTAGTAAGTATTTCTGTCCTAATTCTCAATATTGCAATTGAAATTCCAACAAAAATAAGAGCTACCGTCATTAATATAAGGGGTGCTATCATAGATTGGTCAATAGAAGGTTTAGATAATTTACTTATTGTTGCTGTTTGATGCAGTGTATTCCACCAATCTACTGAGAATTTAATTATTGGCAAATTTATTGAGCCAACAATTATAAAAATTGCAGTAACTTTTTCTTTAACAACTTTATTTTCAAAAGATAAATTTATAAAAATAATTATTAAATAAATAATAAAAAGAACAGCTACAGATGTTAATCTTGCATCCCAAACCCACCAAGTTCCCCACATTGGCTTACCCCATAAAGATCCTGTAATTATACAAATAAGTGTAAAAATTGCGCCTATTGGGGCTACAGCTGCATTTACTATGTATCCAAAAGGAAACCTAAAAGCGAGAGCAAGCACACTATAGGCAGTCATTATAAAATATGTCATTAAAGCAAGCCACGCACATGGAACATGAACGTACATTATTCTAACTGTAGAGCCTTGTTGGTAATCATCAGGAGATAGGTAAATTGCAAAAACTAAACCTAATACTAAAAAAATTACTGATAAAATTAATGTAGGCATATATAAAAAATAGGATACCTCATAAAATTTTTTTGAATTTATTAAAAATCTCATAACTAATTATTTTGTAATGCAATTCTTATACAAGAGCCACTTGCCCATGGATTTATTGCAAATACTATTAACAATATACCAATTAATATGTTTGCTTGAGAATTAAAGTTTTCATCTAAATTTATTATTCCAACTGCAAAAATAATAACTGGAATACTAAAGACCATTACAATAACACTTCCAAGTAAATAATTTCTACTATTTAATAAATTCATAGATGAAGATATCGAGCTAAGGCAAGATAAAATTAATGATCCTAAAAAAAAACTATACAGCAAATAGTAAGTTTTTTCTAAGGACAAATTTAGTAATAAACACGCAACAGGTATTGAAATTAAAAATGGTATTTGAACAAACAAAAAGTGTGATATTGTTTTCAAGATTACAATTAATTCAAAACCTAAATTATTAAGATGCATAACAATTAAATTTCCATTTTCAAAATCATCTTGATAAAATTTTTTTAAAGATAGTGTTGAACTTAATAATAATAATGTCCATAAAATTCCAACACCAAATAAATTCAAAGTTTCTTTTTCATTTCCAATGGAAAAAATAAAAATAAATATTGAGATAAAAAAAAACATTATATTTGTTAATATATCGTGAAATCCACTTAAATTTATTTTAAACTCTCTATAAAAAAAACTAAGTATCTTATTTATAAATCTAAGCATAATTAGAAAACAACCTCATCATCTACTCTCATCTCAATCATTTGATGTGAACTAAAAATAATACTTCCTTCATTGTAACAATGATCTTGAAATGTTTGTTTTAATAATTCAATAGAATCAGTATCTAAATTTGTAAAAGGCTCATCTAATAACCATACTTTTTTATTTTCAAGCACAAGCCTTAACATTTCTAGTTTTTTAATTTCTCCCATTGATAATGAACTAACTTTTTTATTTTGAATTTTGTCTAGTCCTAGCGTATTTAATATCTGTTCGATTTGTGATAAGTCAATTTTTGAAATAAAAATTTTTTTCCATATTTGTATATTCTGAATAACACTCAAATATCTTATACTCGTTGTTTTATCAGAAATAAAAGTCATATTATTATAAAAATCATATAAATTTTTATTTATAATTTTTCCTTTCCAATAAATTGAACCAGATGAAGGTATTAAAATATTAATTAATATTTTTAATAAAGTAGTTTTCCCAGAACCATTTTTGCCACTTAGTTTTATAATCTTCTTGGGAGAAAGTGATAAACTTATATTTTCAAAAACTTTTTTTTCAGTTCTATAAAATGTTAAATTTTTTGCTAAAAGCATTTTTACTGATCTACTTTATTTTTAATTCAAAACAATAAAAAAACGGGGTCTAACCCCGTTTTTTTTATTCTTATAAAAAGATAAGAAAAAGAAAACTTTGATAAAAAGTTTTCAGGAAAAATTAAAGATATACTATCTTCTCTTTTTCTTTTTAGCAGCTTTTTTCTTCTTTTTCTTTGGAGCTGCTTTTTTCTTTTTCTTAGGAGCAGCTTTTTTCTTCTTTTTCTTTGGAGCTGCTTTTTTCTTTTTCTTAGGAGCTGCTTTTTTCTTTTTTCTTGGAGCAGCTTTC
>MDTB01116406.1_pt1 | contig 26521 bp, 22 predicted proteins | sample 811161 | NCBI WGS metagenome assembly MDTB01 (sample SAMN05326650, study PRJNA326480) | marine metagenome | isolation source: seawater | place: Mediterranean Sea | collected 2009 | reverse complement strand
AAGTTATCTTTTTGAGAAATTTTATCTAGAAGGTTATGATTTTTCTCATTAAGTTCTTTAATAAAGTTATCTTTTTGAGAAATTTGGTGTATTTGATTTCTCTCTAAATCTTTTAAATTTATTAATAAATTCTTGTTTTTGGTTTCAAAATCTTTTTCTTTATTTTCTAAAATTTTTATTTTATCCATATCTTTATTATTCAAATTGGATAATTTATCATTGTGCTCCTTAATTTCTGTGATGGATTTTTTAAGTTTCCCCCCCTCTTGCATTAAGGTTCTAATTTCATCAAAGGAATTATTTAAATTACAATTATTTTTTATCCTTCTTAAATAATCTAAGTCAGGCTCTCTTCCCATTAAAGATGATTTCAATTCACAATCAAGATATAGATTATAAATTTCAGGTTTAAATTCATTCAGGTTATGTGCTAAATAATTAGAAATATTATTTTTATTGGTTAATTTAAAATCTTTCTGAAAGTAGTTATCCTCAATCATATTTAGGCTTTTAGCTATTTTTTGCAGATAATTATCATCTATTTTTAATAGTTGAAAAGCATTTATTATATATAGATTAAGTTCTCTTAAGGTTAATACTTCCTTATATCCCTCGAAAATAGAAAAAATATTTATAGAATCTTTAAAATGTAAGCTATTTTTAAAAACCTGTTCTGGGTCTTGATAAAGTACTAAGTAATTATTTTCAGATGCTAATTCAGATTTATTCAATTTAATAAATCCATTATTTTTAAGCTTAATGTTAAGATCTTTTGATAGGTTGAATGGTGAGTACCAATACATTAAGTTATATTTATTCTTATTATAATATATCAATAAAATATATAACAAATTTAACTTTTCACAATTTAATATATGAAAAAATATATTAATAATCGTTAGTATATTTGTAACTTTTCAAAAAAATTTGGCTATTATTTTTCTTCAATTGATTATTATTTAAATTAAATTAGTATAGTTCTTTTAGTGCCAAAAGAATCCACAAATTTAGCTGACTTTCATAGGGAATTAAATAGCAGTAATTTAGTTTATGCCTACGAAATAGCATTATTCTTAAAAGAAAAATATATAGATTTAGGTGGCCCTCATTTGGCTTTGAATTATTTAAACAGATTTATTGAAGAATATGAAATCAATCTTAAGGATCTTCAAAAAAAAGAAAAAGTAAAAAATAAAAAAAATTCAATTAGTCTTCTTAAATGGAATAAGATTAGCGAACTTTTACCCTTGGATATTTCTCAATCTTGTGAAAAAGCTTGTAGATTTTTATCATCAGATACTAAATACCATAGTATTTCAAAAATAATTTTTAAAGACTGGACAAATTTTATTTTTTCAAAAAATAAATATGTAGAATTTTTTGATGGTTGGTATTCAAGCACTCATTCAATTTCTTTGAGAATAAAAATTATTATTCCTCAAGAAAATTTTTTAGAGATTTTACAACCTTCTTATACAAATCATGGATATTTAGAATCATTAAAATTAATTGCTATTAATAGAAATGAACTTTTTTTAGATATTAATTTAAATAACCCTTTTTTACCTCTTTATTTTATCTTTTATACAGATAGAGATAAATTGTCTAAAGTTCTTTTTCTTCCCTTTCCCAGCTTGTTAAGAAATGGGATACATTATTGTGAATTATTATTCAATAAAAATAATTTAGATTTGAAAAATGCAATTACTTATTATTCATATGAATTAATTAATAATATAAATTTGAGTAATCATAATGAGATCCAATCTGAAGATCAAAATGAACTAGTTTTTGATAATTCATTTTTAGAAAATTATGATATTTTTAACTTTTTTGATTCTCTAAATATAAATTGTAATGACTTAAATGTATTAGATAAGAATTTAGATTCTTCTAAAGATATTTTCCCCTCTTTAAAAATTCTTTCTAATTTCAAATATAACAATCAAGAAAATATAGTTGATTACACATTATTTATAAATAAATTTAATTTTACCCCTCTATTTATACTGTGTCAGCCTAATCAGAATTTTATTAAAAATAAAATTAAGAAAGGCCTTATTAATTTTAGAATTAAAGGATTAGGTTTTTCTGAAGAAAATGGATTGGATAATTTAGAATCAACAAATCAATATCTTGATTTTCTAAAAGATAATGATAAATCTATAAATGAATTTCATGATTTTAATTTAAATAACAAAAATAATAATAATCAGTCTTGTACGGTAGTTATAAATGATATTTTCTGTGAACATAAACTTTTAATATTGATTGAAAGTTTAATTGAACAGAAAAACATTGAAATTAATGAAATTATTCTGTTAGAAAGTACTTTATCATCTGATAAAATTAGAAATGTTATAGAAAAATTTGAAAATTATAAAGAAATTATACTAATCTATGATTTTGAAGAATTTCAAAATTTACTTGCAAATATTAATGCAACTAAAGTAAAAGATATAATTTTTATTAGCAGTCTTGTAAAGTTAAATTTTAATTACACACTTTCTTTCTTAATTCATAATTTAAAAAAATCTAAAGATGTTTCTAATATTAGTTGCGGTATAAATACTTCGACAAATTATATTGGGGGAGAAATTAATAAGAAAAATAAATATGGTTTGCAGATAAATCTTCCTAATTTACTAAATAATAATCTTTTAGAATTTAATGAAATAGATTTAAGTTCAGGATCTTTTGTAAATTATTTTTATCCAGTTTCAAATCATAAATATTTATGTATATGGGATGCAGAATGCTTAATTAATTCTTTACCAAAAATTGATGAAATCGAGAATATTGAAAATTTACTTATTTCTTTATCAGTTAACTCAACTTTATCTAAATTTAGGTCATTATGTATGACAAGTATATTATGTAGATTCCAAAATGCACCTGTTGATAATCAAAGATATTTTGTTTCAAGAGAAGTTTCAGAACTGATATTATCTAATTATGAGACTTTCTATAATTCGATATCCATAATTACAAAATTTAATATATGAGAGTCTTACTTATTATTAGATCTCGGGATGAAATTCAAAGAGTAGATTTTCTATTAAGATATGGAAATTTCTTAAATTATGATAGCAATAATATAATTGAGCTCAAATATATTTTATATGATCATTTTTTTGACTATAAATTATTACCTAATGATATCGTAATTAATTATAGAATTTATGATATTAAAATGAAGAATATATCAAATAAGTGTAATGTCAATAATGTAATTTGTGGACTTGATGTTGACAATCAATATTTTATTTATAATCAAAATTTATATAACGATTCACTAATTCAATTTATTAATGATCAAATTGATTTTTGCATTGTCGATAGTAAGTTTTTAGAATTGCATAAATGTATAAATAAGATTAATCTTCCAACTTTCAAGTTAGAGTTCCTCCTATTAGAAAATGTCAAAAAATTTAGTGAATATGATTCTTTTAAAGAAAATAAAAATAATGGTGAAGAACAAAAAGTTTCCTTTATTAATATCAATAATATTACTCATTTCCCAGAGAGGGTTTTTCGTGAATCAATATATTTGTATGAACTATTTAGAAAATGGAGGCACTTTACTTTAGATCTTTATTTTTATAAAGAGAATATTAGTGATGAATTATATAGAGATATTTCATTCTTGCCCTTTAGAATTAATATCTTTTTTATTAATGAAAATATTTTTGATCTATTAAAAAAATATAAATATACTTATATTTATACAGATAAAAATCTAGAAAAAAATTTTTATTATTCTATTATTGATTGCTGTAAGATTACTAAAACTAATATTATTTTCCAAGATCATAATAATATGATCAAATTTGAAAATGATACTACTCCTAATTCTTTTTGCAATGAATTAAAGAAAGAAAGATTGTTTATATTTAAACCTAACTTAGAAATATCTATGAAAAAAAATATACAAATAATAAATTTATATTCTAAAAATATGAACGATTTCTTATTATCAATAAATAAGAATTGCAATACAAAAAATTTTGAGAAATATGTAAATATTTTTTCTATTAGAAATTATCATTCCTATTCTTTAGATATTCCTGAGAATACATTATTAATTAACTTTGATCTTTCTGAGGATTTTAAAAAATTTGATTTGTCTTTTTTGATACATGAATCAAAGATTTATTTAAAGATGTCAACAAAATTTCTAGACCTATTTAAAAAACTTAACACTAATTTATATATATCTATTGGCAAATATATTTTAAAAGAAAAAAGTAATTATTCCCAATTGAAATTTGAATTATTAGAATCGTATATTGATTTTTCAGTTAAAGATTTCTATTTTATATCATCTTCTTTATATCTTAATGATATATATAATGAATTAAATGATTCATTAAAAATGAAACAATTAATTAATAAATTTTTTATATCTTTATTTATTAATGTTAATTTATATTATTTAAAAGAAGTTAAATGAATCAGACTATTTTCTTCTTGCTAAATCTTTTACAGGATTTTTATATTATTAGAAAACTAATTTATTTATTTAATGATGATACAAAATATAATATAGAGTTGTTAATTACAAAAGGGTTTTTAAAAAGAGATAAGGATCTTAACCTATCTAATGAAATTGATCAAATTAAAAAGGATATAAATATAAAAACATACACTATTGATTCAAAAATTAAACTCTTTAATAAATTTAATAATGTTAAAAAGGGTATATTAATTTCTTCTAGTGAATCAACTCTTGAAGCTCATAATGAAACAAGTTCAATTATGAGGATATGTAGGTCTAACATTACTTCTATAACTTTACAACATGGTTTTGAATGCGTAGGCTTTTTACATAATCAAAATCATTCATTTCACCACGGCTCTTATATTGGATTCAATGCTGATATTGTTTGTGGATGGTTAGAGAAAAGATATCAAAGAGATTTAATAAATTCTTCAAAATCTAGATATTGTGAATTAGGTCATCCTGCATTTATAGATAAAACTTCCAAGAGAAATTTAAATATTAATTTTAAAAAAAATAATAATAAAGAGAAACCTGGGCTGTTTTGTGAAAATATTCATTCAGCAAGATTTCTGAATTCTAATTCGGCTCAGGATCAATTTTTAAAAGATTTTCTTTCTTTAGCAAATCTGTTGGATGAAGAAGGTAAGAAAATAGTAATCAGACCTCATCCTGCAGGGAGATTTAAAAATTCTATTACCAAGAAACCAATTAAATTGCCTAAAAATGTTCGAATTGAGAGTTCACCATCGCATAAGGTTGATTGGTCAAGTTTTAGCTATGGAATTTCAGCTCCTTCATCTGTAATTTTTGATATGTATTTATCTGGTGTTCCAGTTTGCTTATGGAGTGACGTAAATCAGAATGTTGATATTAGTCTTTTAAACTCTTTTCCTATTGCAACATCAGTAGATGAATTATTTTCTTTTTGTTTGTACCATGATAATGTTCCCAAAAATATTCAAAATGATCAGATTAAATCAATGATAGATATCATTAATAAAGGAAATATTGGGGAAAAATATGTAGCACTTATTGATTCAATACTGTGTTAATTAAATTTACAAGTTAAATTAATTTTGCATTAAAGGTAAGGTTATAAATTATTTTTAAGATATATATTTTTTTTAAATATTGTTGATTTGTAAAATATGAAATTCACCAATAGAAATATAAGATGGTTTATTTCAGATATAAATATGTCAACTGCGAGTGTTAGGTTAAGGTGTTTACATTTCGCTCGAATATTAGAGGAAGATTTCAACTTTAAATCATATTTTTATAATGAAACTTTATCTATTGAGAAATCTTTAGTTCCGGGAGATACTTTGATAATTGTAAAATTTTTAGATTTTAGAATTAATAAATTAGTCCTAAAATCCTACTCTTTAGGAGTTCCTGTTTTATTAGATGTTTGTGATAATATTATCGATCATTATTACAAACAAAATGAATATTCATATCATTTAAATAATCTTTTATCATTATCTAAATTTATATCGAAAATATTAGTACCCAATAATTCACTTAAAGAAATATTTTTAAAAGCACTTGATAATCATTCTTATAAGCCTGATATATTTATCTTACCTGATCCAGCAGAAAGTGAAAATGACGTCTACCTTACTTCTAAATATTTGATAACTCGAATTAAAAGTCTTGCAAATAACTTTTTAAATTTTGACCAAGAAAAAATTTCTTACAAAAAAATTTTAGGATCAAACCGTAAAGATAAAATTTTGTGGTTTGGCAATTCATATTCTCCTACATCAAATATGGGTTTTTTAAGTTTAATTCCTCATTTAAAAACTTTAAAAAAGATGCAAAGACAAAAGAATTTTATTTTAACTATATGCAGTAATTTAAAAGCTGATATATCATTTTTAGATAATTATGACATTAACTTTGAATTAGTAGATTGGAGTTTAAATAATATTTTCTATCAACTTTCTACATCAAGTTGTAGTTTAATAACGACTGGAAATGATGAGAGATGTATAACTAAATCCAATAATAGAATATTAAAATCTTTTAGAAATGGGTGTCCTCCCATAGTCATAAATTGCTACAATGATGGAGAAGTTAAGGGTTATGCTACAACTGGATTAAAAAAAGGGGTACAAAATTTTATTCAATCAGAAAATAGAAACCTTAATATAAAAGAAAATATTGATAAAGCAAAATTAGTTCTTGAAAGATTTGACTCAAAAAATATTGCTAAATCTTACGCAAACATCATAATTAATTCTCATTTGTTGAGTAAAATTTATGATCTTAATCTCATAGGTGAATCAGAAATTAATTGCAATATTTCTATAATATGTGATCATATTCCAGTAAATGATTTAAGGACAATAATTAAAAGGTTTGATGAAAAAGAGAATGAATATTCATTAAAGTTTTTATTTTATGAATATGATTTAAAACTCTTAGAATTCTTTATTGAATTTCAAATCATTCCTTATAACTGCGGAATTATAGAAAAAAATTCTTCAAAGGCTGAAATGACAAAATTTCTTACTAACATGTCGCAAATATTAAAAGAAGATAAATTTATAATTATTTCAAATAAAAAAAATAAAAATAATCTTATGCAATTTTTAGAAAATTCTAAAAGTAATTTAATATACAAGTATAAGAAATACACAGATTTCCTTCTTGAGAAGGAATATATAAAGAAAGATGAATTTTTAATTAACAAACAAAATTATATTCCGACAAATATACCAGGGAAAAGTTTGCCGATTAATATTTTTGAAAACAAAAAATTAAAACTCGATATTTTATTTGTCACGACATTACAGACAAAAAACTGGATATTAGATGGAATTGCAAAAGAGATAGGGTCTAGAGGTGAGAATTTAAATTGGTCTGTATTTTATTACTCAAAAGAGACATTTAATGGGTTACCTAAAACAAAAAGTATATTCTTTATGCATCAGAGTATATTAGATCTCTTTATCGCTAAAGATTTAATTAATTTAGATTCCATAAAAGTTATGTGCTGGTATACTCATCCAAATCCTTTACATGAAAAGCCAAATATAATTTCAAGATATATTGATAATTTTAATAAGATTCATAAAGTTGTTTTTGCTTGTAGTAGGTACAAAAAACTTTGGATAAAAAGAGGTTTGGTAGAAGCTAAGACGATATGTATTATTGGCGGCGCTGATGAAAATATTTTTAGTTCCCAAAATAGAAATAAATCAAATTATATTGGTTTATGCTCCTCTTATTACGAGAGAAAAAACCCTAAGTTGCTATATGACATTGTTAAAAATATGGTTAATTATAAATTTATTTTATTAGGAAAAGATTGGGAGAATTTTTCATTATTTGATGATTTATTAATTAATGGCAATGTGCAATATATTCAAGCAAAATATCATGAGTATCCAAAATATTATCGAAAGATGAAAGTTTTCTTGTCATTATCTTTTTTAGAGGGAGGTCCCATTCCATTATTAGAGGCTATGATGTCAAATTGTTTCCCCGTTATTACAGATGTTGGTTTTTGTTCAGATGTAGTTATTAATGGTAAAAATGGATTTCTTTTTGATCCATATAACTATAAACTCGAGGAAGTAATTTCCTTAATAGAGAGAGCTTTTATGATGGATGATATCAATATTAGAGATACAGTAATGGAATATACCTGGGATTGTTTTTCAAAAAATGTACTAAAAGAATTAGAAAAATAATGAATACTAATTCACTAAGAATTAATAATGAGATTCAAATCTTTAACTACTTTTCAAGGTCTATAGATATTAATTTGTGCAAAAATTTAATTTGTGAAATATTATCATTAAATAATTATTTAGGATTAAATAAAAAATTTATTTCTTTCGAAATCAATACTCCAGACGATTTTTTATTAAATGATCAAATAAAAATTATTTTTAATTCTGATTATGATATTAATATCTTTTTATATAATTTAGCTGAAGATAAATATTTAAGAGTTGAAAAAAAAGTCTCTGATCTCGAATTAATTAATGTTACTAGAAATGAATTTTTATCCTGCGAGTTTGAATCTCTCTCATTAATTTCTAGCGATTTATTAATTTGTAAAGAGTTACTTTTGAAATTATTTAGTAAAACACATTTAAGCAATTTTGCTCAACTAACTGAAAATATTTATACATTACCTACATCATATTTTTTAAATATGTTTAATAATAAAGAAGATTTTATAGGTAGGATTAAATTATTAGATATCGATACTGTTTCTAAAAAGAATTTTAAATTTAATTTAGATAATACAAATAGTATAAAGTTAGCTGATAAAGCTAATTTTTCAAAAAGAATTTATAAAAGTAAAAAAACAAGCTTAACAAAAAGTCAATTTTATATTGCTTGGCCTAAAGATCAAGATAAATTTACTAAAAAATTATTATTAAATAAAATTCTTCTAGATGCTGATCTAGATTTTAAAGATATTGCTAGAAAAATTAATTTAGATGAAGTTATACCAAATAGTGTTATTAGAAACTTTGATCAAAATGCAATTATTTTTGATGAAAATTCTTTTAAAGGTAACTCAAGTAAATATCCTGAGGTTTTTAGTTTTCACCTTAAACCTAATAAGATTCAACCAAAACATCTTCATGCTTATTTGAATCATGGAGGGGGAGGAAATGATGTGATTGAGGCTATAATAAAATCTTTAAACTTAAATTATTCTTTTGCGGAAGACTTTGAAGATTTAAAAGATGGCATTCCAATAGTTTGGGGTGTTTTAAGAAATAGTAAATCTATAATTGATTATGCAAAAAAATTGGTCAATATTTTTATTATATTGATCATGCTTATTTCAATAGAGGTCATAAACTTTCATACAGAATAACAAGGAATTATTTTGAAGCTGGACCAGTAAAGAAATGCCCTAATGATAGATATAAAAAATTAGATATATCCCTTAAAGATTGGAAAGAGGGTGGACAGAAGATCCTAGTTTGCCCACCCACCGAATATTTCCAAGAGGCTCATTTGGAGCATAATTGGTTAGAAAATACACTGAAAACTTTGAAAAAACATACAGATAGGAAGATAGTTATACGGAGAAAACCGAAACCCGGCTCAAACGTCAAACCTCTTGAGGAGGCTCTAAAAGAAGCCTTTTCATTAGTTACGCATTCATCAAATGTGGCTGTGGAGGCTGTTATTTCTGGAGTTCCTGTTTTCGTTTCAAATTCAAGTGCTTGTGCACCTGTTGGTATTACTGATTTTTCTAAGATTGAATCTCCAATTTATCCAGACAGGTATCCATGGTTGGCGAACCTTGCATATTCTCAATTTAATTTCGAAGAAATAGAAAATGGTAGTTTTTTTGAAATTATGAGGGATTATGAGGACTTTGATTATTTCTAGATAATATCGAATATTTTTTCCATTCTTTCTGCAGCCTTTAAGGAACTATAGTTTTCTTTTATATAATTGTTTGATTTTGTGATTAGTTTATTTCTTTCAGATTTATTATTTATTAGCAATAAAATTTTTTCTTCCCATTCTTTATTATTAAGAGCATTTTTAATCAGGTCATTAATGCCTAAATTTACATAAGGCTTAACCTTACTACTAATCATTGGAACATTACATTCTGTATACTCTATCCACTTGCAAATTGTTTTGCATTTATTAAATTCATTATTAAATAATGGTGCTAATCCAACCCACCAACCCAAGTTATTCAGTTTAATCATAAATTCTTGGTATCCTGAAACTGCTTCTCTAAATTTAATTCTTTTGTGAATAGTTTTATCAAAACTACTTAAATTTAAATTTACTCCAAAGCTCTCAAAACAAAAACTAGGATTTTTAAGAAGTAATTTATTAATTACAGGAGTTATTTTATCTAATTCAGCCTTATGAGACTTTGATCCCATATAACCAATAACTGGATAAGGCCTTTTAAATGGTTTGAAATTATTATTTTGGTGAAATCTTATGTCATTTAATGAAAAGATCCTTTTTTTAAAATTCAGATTGTTAATGTTATCTTCTAATGAGGGAGTGCTTGTAATTATATAATCAACTTTTTGAGTGATATTTGATAATTGTCTCTTAAATATTTCACTAGAGTATTTTTCTTTTTTGATAAATTTAGGAACCGAATATAAGTAGTCATCTATAAAAAATATTGTTTTAATATCATTTTTTTCGGAATTAATTAGAATTTCTAAACTTAAATCATTTATAAATCTGCACAAGATTAACGCTTTAGGTTTTTGCGATATTAGATTTTTGAATTGTTTTATAAAACCTAATTTAGAAGAATATTCTGAGGAAATTATGGTTTCAAATTTATATTTAAATTTATTATCGTTTTTGTGAAATGATAGAAATGCTTGTTCTAATGTTGCATCTTTAAATTCAGAAATTATTAATATAGTCCTCATTAGATAAAAAATGATTTTAAATATATTTAAGATTTAGAATTTTAAAAACTATAAGATAAAAAATTAATTGATGATTATCTTTTTTTGTTTTTTTACGATATCATCGATTTCTTTTATTTGAATTAAAAAATCTTGAAGTTGTTCCAATGGTAATGCAGAAGGGCCATCACATAAAGCATTTTGAGGATTAGGATGAGATTCTAAGAAAATCCCTGCTAGTTTTTGGGCTATTCCAGATTTTGCTAAATCTAATACTTGTGATCTGCGTCCTGAAGATGCTTCGGAACCATGCCCTCTGCACTGAAGAGCATGTGTTACATCAAAGATTACGGGAATATTATTGCAATGTTCTTTTATTACTCCAAATCCTAACATGTCCACAATTAAATTATCGTATCCGAAGTTTGTACCACGTTCACAAATTATAATTTTTTCATTACCGCATTCATGAAACTTATTAACAATATTTTTCATTTGAGTGGGACTTAGAAATTGAGCTTTTTTGATATTTATAATTGATCCGGTATCTGCCATCGCTTTAATAAGATCAGTTTGCCTTGATAGAAAAGCTGGCAATTGAATTATGTCACAAATAACTGAAGCTATTTTTGCTTCATCAGGTGTATGAACATCAGTTAATATAGGAATATTACACATATTTTTAATCTCTGAGAGCATTTCAATTCCTTTCTCAATGCCCGGTCCTCTAGGAGATTTAATTGAAGATCTATTCGCTTTGTCATATGACGCCTTAAATACTAAAGGGATTTTGAGGTTTTCACAAATATTTTTATACTCTTGCGCTACTTCAATATTGAATTTGCTATCTTCAAGAACATTTATACCCCCAAAAAGTACTAGAGGGCTATTATTAGAAATAATAAAATTGTTTAAAATTATTTTTTCTTTCACGTTGATTTATAGTTAATTTCCTTATTCAACCATATTACATTATCCCTATTATGTTTTAAAATAAAAATAACTTTATAAATATTTAATTTGGATTCAAATACTATAAATATTTTTATTGGTTATGACACCAGAGAGAGAGCTGCCGCTAACATTTTACAGGACTCACTTTTAGTTAATTCTTCTTTACCGATTTCCATTACAAACTTAGTAACTAGTCAACTAGAAAATAAAAAACTCTATTACAGGAAAAGAGATCCTAAACAAAGTACTGATTTTAGTTTTACAAGGTTTTTAGTTCCATATTTGATGAATTACCAAGGATGGGCAATTTTTATGGATTGCGACATGCTTTGTAGAGAGGACATATCCAAATTATGGCAACAAAGAGATGAATCCTATTCTGTTATGTGTGTCAAACATAATCACATCCCAAATGAGTCTAAAAAGTTTCTTAATGAAGTACAAAGTGCATATGAAAAAAAGAACTGGAGTTCATTGATAATGTTTAATTGCAAGAAATGCAAGAAGTTAGACTTGGATTATGTTAATCATCAATCTGGACTAAACTTACATAGATTCAAATGGCTTGAAAATGATAATGAAATAGGAGAAATTAAAGGCGGTTGGAATCATTTGGTTGAAGTACAGCCTCCTGAAGAAGCCGAAAAATCACCTTTGCTTCATTGGACTCTTGGGGGACCATGGTTCGAATCTCAGTCAACTATGGGAGGTAAATTTGCAGCTTTGTGGTTTAGAGCAAGATACGAAGCAATGAAATTCCATGATTATTAATGACACAGAAAATTTTTAAAATAATTATTGCAATTCCAGGAAGATTGAAATCTAGTAGGTTGCCGAATAAATTAATTGCAGATATTAATGGAAAATCTATGATTCAAAGGGTTATTGAAAAATGCAAAAAAGTTAAAGGATCATCAGATTTGTTTTTATGTACTGATAGCGAGGTACTCGCAGAAATAGGAAATAAATTAGATATAGATGTTTTATTAACCTCTGAGAATATTCAATCTGGAAGTGAAAGAATATCATCTGTGATTAGTAAAATAATAGAAAAAAAATGGAGGGTAAATTTAAAAGATATTGATTTAAATAAAAAATCAGAAATTTTTAAGAATACATTTATTATCAATGTACAAGGTGATCAACCCTTTATTGATGAAAAAGTTATAGATAAAATGATTGACATTTTTATAAGTAATAATGGAATAAATCAAGTTATAACTCCAATTTATAAACTAAGTAAAGAATCAATCTTTAATCCAAATGTTGTGAAGTTAGTTCTAAACCACAATAAACAAGTACTATATTTTTCACGTTCACCTATTCCATTTGTTAGAGGAATTGAAGAACTAAAGTGGCATGAGAATAATGACTTCTGGGGTCATGTAGGTATATATGGATATAGAGCAGATATATTAAGTAATTGGGAATTCTACAAAAAATCCAATTTAGAGGCCTTAGAGAAATTAGAGCAACTTAGATTAATTGAAGCTGGAGTGATTTTTGATACTTTTTTAGTAAAAGGAGATTTCCTCTCTGTAGATACTAATTCGCAACTTAATGAAGCTATCGAGATAGCAAAGAGAATAAATTAATTACTCATTTGATTCGAGCCATCCTTTTTTTCTAATATCAAAAAAGACTCCCTTTGAATTTAAAATTCTTTCTGACAATTCCCTAATGGCTCCATTCCCGCCACTATTTCTTAATATTACATCACATGTTTTTAAAACATATTTTGAAGCATCTCTTGGAGCAAAAAAAATATTTACTAATTTTTTTACTGGAATATCATTTAAATCGTCACCAACATAAGCAGTATCTTCCTTTGTCAAGGAAAATTTTTTTTGTAGATTAGCCATAGCAATAAGTTTGTTTTTAATTCCTACTTGGCAATAATCTATTTTTAATGTTTCCGCTCGTTTTTCTGTTGCCCCACCAGCACCTCCACTAAAAAAAACTACTTTTATATTATTTTCCATTAAAAGTTTTACACCTAAACCGTCTTTAACATCAAAACTTTTTATTAACGAACCTTGACTATCAAGATAAAGTTTCCCATCAGTTAGTACACCATCCACATCCATGACTAATAATTTGATTTTGTTGATCTTACGTTTAAGTTCAAACCATTTAAGTAAATTCAAAATTGATTTGTTTAAAATTAAAAATGAGTTATTTTTAAGCATTTTTAATACCAGCATTAACTAGAGAATGCAAATTTACAAATCCACAAATTTTATTAGAGTCAGACACTGGAAGCATAGAAACTCTTTTTTTTGGATTTTTTTCCATTAACTTTAATGCATCTATTGCTAAGCAATCAGATGAAACAGATAAGGGAGAAAATGTGATGAAGTCTTTTGCATATAATGAATCCCATTTGTTCAATGGTTGTTGAGCTAGAGTTCTTCTTAAATCTCCATCAGTTATTATTCCAATCATATCTCCATTTTTTTTCGTATTTTCTACCCATGCAAAACCCAAGCCATCAGAAGTTATTAGGTTAAGAATATCTAATAAAGAGCTATTAATATTTAATGGCTTTATTTGATTAATAGGAATCATTAAATCTCTAACAGTAAGTGTTAGTTTCTTCCCAAGATCCCCCGCTGGATGATTGATTGCAAAATCATTAGGGGAGAAATCATTCCTTAACATCCACTCTACTGCCAAAGCATCGCCAATAGACATTGCAACAGCTGTACTACAAGTGGGAGCGAGATTTAGGGGGCAAATTTCTTTATCTACTCTTGCATCTAGTAAAGCATTTGATTGAGCTGCAATTTTTGAATTAGGATTGCCAACGAGAGCAATAATAAAATTATTTCTGCTTTTTAAAAAAGGGATAAGATCTACTAATTCCTTGGTATTACCACTATTTGATATCAAAAAACAAATATCATTTTGCGATACCACTCCTAAATCACCATGAAAAGCATCTAATGGATTTAAGAAAATGGAGCTAATACCTAATGATGCAAATGTTGCAGCAATTTTTCTTCCAACTAAACCACTTTTACCAACTCCAGAAAAAATTATTTTCGACTTTCTTTTTTCGCACTCAGTCAGTTGAGTTAATATTGTTTCTACTTCATCTTTATCTATTCTTTCAGCCGCAGAAATAATTGCTTTTGCTTCCTGAATTAGACTTTCATGTAAACAAGAATACATAATGACAATTTGAAATTTTTTTTAAAAAAAATATTTAATTTAAAAATTTATTTGATAATACTATACCCCAAATTATTTTTGCCAAGTCTGAGAACAATTATTAACTTATCTATTTACTTCTATTTATCCTCGAAAACTTTTATATAAGTTCTTTGAAAACCTTTAAATTAAAAAAATTTACAACTATTAAAAAGAATTTGGGTTTTGAGCTATATAGGATTATTAATTAACTAAATCGTAAGATTTAATAGGTTAGTTTCATTCTTCTATAAAAATTTAAAAAATAGATTGAATTTAATCATGAAAAAATACAAAAAGATGAAAATTTTTCAAATAAAATATATGATTTATTTCTCTAAAATAAACTTAGGATAAATATTTATTTTCTATTTTTAAATTTGTTTATGTACCATGAAACTGTTATTGCTAGACCATCATTAAATGAGTATTTGGGCTCCCAACCTAGTTCAGATGTTATTTTTGAAGAATTTATTGCATACCTTTGGTCATGGCCCAGACGATCTTTTACATAAACTATTAAATTTTTATGTGGATAATTTCTAGGTAGTAATTTATCTAATATTTCACAAATTTTTTTAACTACTTCATTATTTGTTTTTTCTTGATTACCCCCGATACAGTATTTCTGTCCAATTTTCCCATTACATAAAACTTTTATAAGTCCGCTTACATGATCCTCTACATATAGCCAATCACGTATATTTTTACCGTCACCATATATGGGTATTTCGGTATGGTTAATAGCATTAAAAATTACCTTTGGAATTAATTTTTCTGAATGTTGCCAAGGCCCATAGTTGTTGCTGCAATTAGTTATAAGTATCGGTAAATCGTAGGTGTGATGCCAAGCACTAACTAGATGATCACTTGCCGCTTTGCTTGCTGAATATGGGCTTCTTGGATCGTATTTTGTTAATTCATTAAAACTACCATGCTCACTTAAAGATCCAAATACTTCATCTGTACTAACATGTAAAAATCTAAATAATTTTTTTCTTTTAGGATTTAAATTTTCGTAATGTTTTCGTACTGATTCTAATAAATTGAATGTACCCAAGACATTACTTTCAATGAATGACTTTGGCCCCATTATTGATCTATCAACATGACTTTCAGCCGCGAGATGTAACACAAAGTCGGGATCAGAATATTCTACAGCTTCATCTACTTTAGAAAAATCAGATAAGTCTACTTTAAGTAAATTATGTCTGGAATCAATAGGGGTATCTTTATTACTTAAAGGATAATAAATTGAGTTCAAATCACTAGCATAAGAAATTTTATCCAAATTAAAAATTATACAATCAAAGTCTTTCAGGAATTTTCTAATAACGGCACTTCCTATAAATCCAGCTCCACCTGTAATTAGTACTCTAAACTTTTCTGGAAAATCTTTTAATAAATCCATTCAATTATGATTATCTTTATAATCTAGCAATATTTCTAGAAGATTCGTTCTCCAGTAATTAGGTTTGATATTTAAGAAATCAGAGGTAGTTTGAGTATCTAATATCGAATACTTTGGTCTTCTTGCAGGAGTTGGATAATTTATTGTTTTTATTGGGTTTACTTTAGCCATTTTTTTTAAAATTCCTAACTCTAACCCTATTTCTCCAATTGCTAGTGCCAAATCATACCAACTTGCGACACCTGCATCACTCCAATGTAGAATTTGAGGCAATATTTGAGTATCTTTAAAATTCACAATTCTCCAACACGTTTTCGCGAGGTGTTTAGCACTTGTTGGGACACCAATTTGATCATAAACTACATTTATTTGCTCCTTCTCTGCATGTAATTTAAGCATAGTAAGAACAAAATTTTTTCCACAAGGACTAATTACCCAGCTTGTTCTCAATATTTTAGTATTGTTTAATCCTTTATTTTTCTTTTGGATCAGTTCCTCTCCTAATGATTTTGATTCTCCATATTGATTAATAGGATTTCTTTTCTGATTAGTTTCATAAGGATAGTTTTGTTCCCCATTAAATACAAAATCTGTACTTATGTGAAGTAACTTTGAATTTGTAATGTTAACAGCATTTGCAAATGCTTCAGGAGCATAACTATTGATTTTATTTGAAAGTTCAATCTCTTTTTCAGCTTGATCAACAGCAGTAAATGCAGCACAATTAATAATCCATTCAGGTTTTTCTTCAAATATAAAATTTTCACAAAAATCAGTTTTGGATAAGTCTAGATCTTGCTTCTTCGTAATTAATAAATCTATATTTTTTGGTTTCGTTTTTATTATATAACTGCCAAGCTGGCCAGTAGAACCGGTCAATAAAACTCTCATGAATGTATCAAGTTAAAAAATATCAGCTTCATTTAATAATGGTGCATTATTATCCTTTTCTGATAGGCAGGGGTCTTGATTATTAATAATTTGTAAAGGCCATTGAATATTTAGCGTTTTATCATTCCACTTTATTGATCTTTCAAGTTTTTTATTATACTTACCACTTGCTTTATAAATAACTTGTGTATTTTCTTTTAAAGATAAAAAACCGTGCGCAAATCCAATGGGAATCCATAATAATAACTTATTTTGATTATCAAGTATTGCACTAACCCATTCTCCAAATGTTTCTGAATTTTTCCTGATGTCTACCGCTACATCGTAAATTTGACCAGAACTGCATCTCACTAATTTACCTTGAGGAATTGGTGGGATTTGATAATGTAGACCTCTAAGGACGCCAATTTTAGAAGTGGAGTGATTGTCTTGAGAGAAAATAATCTCATCGCTAATCAGGCTATCAAAGGTTGATTGATTCCAGCTTTCGAAGAAAGAACCTCTTTCATCATTAAAAATTTTGGGCTTTATTAATAAAGGGCCTTTTAATATATTTCCTTTATTTGACAATAATTTTTTTATTTCCATTTTTTATATTACTTTAGTGCGAAATACATTTATAAGTTTTTTTTCTCTTCAATTATTGATTTTAAGTAATCTCCATAACCACTCTTTAATAAATTTTCTGCTATTAAACTTAACTGATTATCATCTATAAATCCCATTCTCCAAGCAATTTCCTCAGGACACCCTATTTTTAATCCTTGCCTTTTTTCAAGAGATCTTATGTATGATGAGGCCTCATGTAAAGAGTCTAAAGTGCCCGTATCAAGCCATGTCATGCCTCTATTCATTTTCTCTACCATTAATTCTCCATCTTTCATGTACAAATTATTTAAGTCAGTTATCTCTAACTCACCTCTTTCTGATGGTTTTAGTGTTTCAGCTTTGGCAGCAGCCGTGGAATCATAAAAATATAAACCAGTTATTGCAAATTTACTTCTTGGATTTACTGGTTTTTCCTCAACTTTATAAGCTTTACCATTCGAATCGAATTCAACTACTCCATATCTTTCAGGATCACTTACGGGGTATGCAAATATAGTCGCACCTTTTTTTACTTTAAAGCTTTTTTGTAATTGATCGATTAAATAATTTCCATGGAACATATTATCACCAAGAATTAATGTTACGTTTGATTCTCCTATAAATTTTTTACCAATTATTAAAGCTTGAGCTATTCCTTCAGGTTTTTCTTGTATCTCGTAATTAATGTTTATTCCTAATTTTGATCCATCTCCCAAAAGCTTAAAAAATAAATCTTTATCTTCAACTGATGTAATAATTAAAATATCCCTTATCCCAGCTAACATTAATGTGGAAAGTGGGTAGTAAATCATTGGTTTATCGTAAACTGGAAGTAATTGTTTACAAACGACATTTGTTATTGGCCGCAGACGACTTCCAGTGCCTCCAGCTAAAATTATCCCTTTCCTATCTGCCATGTAATTTAAATGTGGCTAAATTATTCTTTGATATAGTAAAATATCATATAGTATTCTTTAACTTAATTAATTTTAAATAATAGTTTAAAATTATACTTTTTATATAACTAAACTCGGAGCTTTTAGATAACTACAGAATTTAAAAAATTTAATATTTTAAAGTTTAATAATGCTATTTTAAAAAAAAATATTCATAATAAATTCTTTAAAATCAAAAATTTCAGAAATTAAATGAAATTTATCAATTTAATAAATAAATTGCTCTGTTTAACTTCTAGGACCAATTTGATAATACAAAACTACAAACTTAATAAATCTTTTAATTATGTTTGGGGAATGAAAAGGTCAGGACAAAAATTAAGAAAAAAATCAATAAAAGATAAACTTATATACCTAGAAGATGGATTTATCCATTCTTACGGGTATAAGAAAAATAAAGTCCCCTTAAGTATTTGCATAGATCAAGATGGTATTTATTACAATAGTGATAAAAAGAGTAAATTATTTAATTTATTAAAAGGTGAATTGAATAATAAAAATTTACAAAGATCAAGAAATATAATTAGTCTTTGGAAAAAATTCTCAATATCAAAATATAATTTCCCAAATTTTATTATTCCACCAAAAGAAAAATATATTCTTTTAATTGATCAGACATTAGGTGATCTTTCATTATTTTATGGAGGGGCTAATAGTAATTCTTTTTATGAGATGTTTGAGTTTGCCTACAATAACTGGCCCGATCACAAAATTGTTCTAAAGATTCATCCAGATGTAATTAATTTAAGAAAAAAAGGTTGTTTGGACAAAAAACTTTTTAAGAGGAATAATGTAATTATTATTAGTGAATTAGGTCAAATAAATAAGTTAATACAGAAAAGTTCAGCAGTATGTGTAGTTACTAGTCAGGTTGGATTTGAAGCTTTAATATATGGGAAAGAAGTTCATGTATTTGGAAACCCATTTTATTCAGGAATGGGATTGACAATAGATCATTTTGTTTCCAATGATTTTCAAAAAAAAATAGATGTTTCAATTGAGCAGTTAGTTTTTGCCTTATTAACTAAATATCAGATATATCGAGACCCAAGAACAAAAAATTATTGTGAGGTTGAAAAAATAATGGAATTTATTAATGAAAATAGAAGAATATCTAAATTTTTTCAAAATCAGCCTTTTGGTCTTAATTTAACAACTTGGAAAGCAAGACAAATTAATAGATTTATTTATAAGGCAAATGGCACACGTGTTGGATTCAACAAAAGTTTTAAAAGTAAAATGAAGAATATTATTGTGTGGGGTAAAAGTTCTAAATCGGATAAGTATATTAATAAAGTCAATGAGTTTATTTCTGTAGAAGATGGATTTATAAGATCTGTGGGCCTTGGCGGGGAACTATATCCTCCATTAAGTTTATTATTTGATAAGAAAGGCATTCATTATGATTCAGATAAATCAAATCAACTTGAAGAACTTTTACAAAACAGAATATTAACTAAGGATGAGTTAATTAGATCTAGAAAACTTATAAATTCAATAACTAAATCTAAAATTAGTAAATATAATCTCAAATTAGATAATAAAATTAAATTACCTAAAGAAGCTTTGAAAAAGGAAGTAATAGTTATTTTGGGTCAAGTAGAAACTGATAATTCAATCTTATATGGGGTACCAGGAAATACTATTAAAAAAACTAATTATGCATTAGTTAAGCAGGTAAAAAAGGATAACCCCGAATCATTTTTAGTATATAAACCACATCCTGATTTGGAATCTGGCTTAAGAATAAAAGGTCCAGAAGAGTCAAAAATAAATAATATTGCTGATTTTGTTGCCTTTAAAACATCACTTGAAGATGTTTTTAGTAATGCAGATAAAGTTGCCGTTTTTACTTCATTAGGAGGATTCGAGGCGCTAATAAGAGGAATAATCGTAACTACCTATGGTTTACCTTTTTATGCAGGTTGGGGGCTTACAGAAGATAAAATTTTGAAACATAAATGTTTAGAAAGAAGAACTCGTAAATTAACTCTTGAGGAGTTAATTTTTATTTCTTTAATTGAATATCCTTTCTACTATAGTTTGAAATTTGATTGCTTTACAGAAGTAGAAAACATTATTGATGAAATATATACTACAAATGTTAATAAGCAAAATATAGAACAAACTTTATTTAAATATTGGGGATTTTTGAAAGACTTTATGTTAAATAAATTAAATTCGTGAAAAGTAATTTGAGCAAACCATTATTTAAAAAAAAGATTGAGATTAAGGGACCTTGCCTCTTCCTAGTTGGACCAATTGGAACTTTCTTTGCGAGGCTTTTAAAATATTTAGATAACAAGAATGTTAAGACCTATAAAGTCTTATTCCCTTTGCATGAATTTGGATTCAATGAATCAAAATTGATCAGATTCTCAGGTGAAATTAAGGATTTCAAAGAATTTTTAAGAAAAATAATAATAGAAAAAAAAATAAAACATATTTTTATGTATGGAAATGTATTGATTCCTCATAGACAGGCAATTGAATTGGTTGAAACATTTAGATCAGCAGGAACAGAAATTCATTCTCATATTTTTGAACTAGGATACTTTCGACCAAATTTTGTGACTATAGAAGGTAAAGGGGTTAATTATAAAAGTGATTTTATTTTAGGTAAAGAATTTTTTGATAAGCAAATACCTTATGAAATTTTACCTGAAGCTTCTAGCAAAGGTATGAGATTTAGGAAAATATGGAAAGGTATTACTTTTGTAAATCATAGTTTCAGAAAATACAAAATAGTTGATTTTGATCACAAGCTACAACCAAAACCAATATATCTTTGGTTTCAAATAAAGGGTTTTTTATTAAATCATCTCTTTCGAATAACGGAATACAAACTTAAGAAAAAACTAATGTCTTCAATTCCTTTTTTTATAGTAATTCTTCAAGTTTCATCAGATAGCCAACTCACTCAGGGATCTAATTTTGAAGATAATTCTGGATTTATCTATAAAGTAATTAAAGATTTTGCTGCAGCAAAACTTGAAAATATTAATTTAATATTCAAACATCATCCTAGAGATAGAGGATATGAAAACTATTCTAGGGATATAAAATCATTCGCAAAAGAGTTTAATCTAACTGATAAGGTATTTTATATTCATGATTATTTTTTATCGAAATTATTCCAAAATTCCAAATGTAAAGGAACAATTCTTATAAATAGCACAGTTGGATATCAGTCTTTGTTCCACTCCATACCAGTTAAGGCATTAGGGATAGCTCCATACAATATTGAGGGCTTAACTTATCAAAATGACTTAATTTCTTTTTTTAGAAATCCACATGTTGTAGATAATTTATTATTTAGGAAATTTTATAAATACATATTGGAAAATTCGCAGATAAATGGAAACTTTGATGGATTTTTCCCTTTTGAAAAAGTTTTTGTTTTTGAATCTTATGATTAAGATTATTTTATTTATTTTTAGATTAAATTTATTTTTTATTTCTTATTTAATATATTTCTTAAATATCCTTTTTCTTTTTTTTAATTTTAAAAATATATCAAGGGAAATTTTCATTTTCTCTGCTTATCTTTGTTCTCTTTCACTTGGTATAAAGTATAAAATCAAAAAAAAATTGAAGATCTTCGTTTTAAAAGAAGGTATTCATATTGTTAATCACGATAGCCCTTTGGATATTTTTGCAGCACAGTGCTTTTTTCAAATACCTACTATTACTACTGTCGAAAATCACTTAAATAAAATTCTTCCTTTTTTCAAGGAAGTATTGATTAATTTTGGACATTTTAATTTTGATCATTTAGATTTTAATGAAAGAAGACTTGCTTATAATTTCTTATTGCAAAAGTCGAGTATTGATAAAAAAATATTAATATTTCCAAGTGGATCAATATATACTTCAATAAAAAAAAGATTTTCAAAAAGCATTGCAAAACTTTCTTTAAAAAATGAGTTAGATGTTATTGCATGGAAAATATCTTTTAAAGAAAAAGACAAAAATCTTATAGAATATGATAAAAATTTATTTAGATTTATCTTAAAAAGGTTTCTTTCAGAAAGAATAATATTTGAAGTTAATGATGTAGATATATTTGCCCATAAAAGATTTATAAAAGAAAAAGATTTTCATAAAATATTATGTGATTTTTATATGTAATTAGAAAAAAGATTCTATTGGTTTTTAAAGGTTTAAACAGTTTTTATAAGGTTTTATAAGGTTTTAATTTTTTCGCAGGATAATTTTCTATTTCCTCATATCTTCCTGAGAATAAAAGTTGGATAATGCCGTTGTAATCCTTAGCTATTGAGTAGCCCTCATATTTTAATCCACAAAATTTGATGTAGGGTTTTAAAACAGGCGGTAATTTAAAATTATTATCTAATTTATTTATTTCTTTTTCAATTTTATTAAGATTTTGGTACTCAAAACTGTAATTGAATCCTAAAGATAAATTTGACAAATATTTATTAAAATTGTACTTCCCTTTAGGCAAATCCAGAATATTTGTTTTTCGATTTTCTAAGTATTTTAGAAATGTATTTACAGATTTATTATTTAATACTTTGTTGTTAAAGCTAATTAAACCAATACCCAGATTCATTTTTCTTAATTCGGGTACTCTTACGAATCCTCTTATTAGCTCTTTTAAAACTTTTTTGTGTTGGAACTTAGGCATTATGAAAGTTCTACCTATCTCACAAAAACTATAATTTTTTAGTTTTTCATAAGTTCCTTGATGATATTCTTCAAGGTATGAGTAATCTTTCTTTTCAATAGATCCTTTTTGATTAAATAAAAACCTCTGTCCGCCAACTAATTCAAAGTTTGCTTTATCCCAAATTATCATATGAGTATAATAAACATCTCTTTCTTCAATATCACTTATAAAAGATTTTGTCTTTAATGAATTAAAGGCTTCTGCTCTTTTCTCTCCGTACCAATCAAGCTTTATTTTAAGTTCTGTGCCAGGTATAAGATATATTAAATAATCTATGGAATTTTCAATTATATAATCAAAATAATTTTTTAAAAAAAAATCATACATATATTATTTTTAATAAAGATGTTTATTTTGAAATGATATTAATATAGGATTAAATAGTATGTGTTGCATCTTACATTATTAAAATTGTAAACTTTGAGTTGTTAAATAAACCTATTGTAGTCATTTCTAATGGATTGACTCCAACGGTTTTTTATTGGCTAAATAGAAAAGACTTAAAATATATAAGTCCTAAGCAATTAAAGAAAGAAGATTTATCTAATTTTAAAACAGTCATATTAGTAAGATATATTCCTTTTAAAATTTTATTTGATTTAATTAAATTTAAAAGTAATTCAGGAAGATCAATTCTACTTATCGATGATAATTTACTTGATTTTAATATTTTTTCCGAGCTTCCTTTTTTATATAAACTAAAAATCTTTTTTAATATTTATTGCTATAAATTCTTTCTTAATTTTATATTCAATGAAATTTGGGTTACAAATAAAAGATTGGCACATAAAGTTAATAAAAATATTGCTAGTAATAAAATAAAAATAAAGTTGTTAACTCTTAGTCACTTTAAGCCTAGCGCCCCCAAAAAATTATATAAAATTGCATATCTTGGTACGAGTTCTCATACTCTCGAATTACATTGGTTAAAGAACTTATTTGAGAAAATACAACTTCAAAGAAATGATTGTCTTATAGAAATATATGTTTCTAAAAAATGGAGAAAATATTTTAGATCAATTCCAAGAATAAAAATGATATATCCAATTAATTGGGAAACTTTTTATATGGATACTTTAATTGGGAAAGTAGATATTGTATTAAATCCAGTTATTAGTTCAAATTTTAATATATACAGATCGCCTACAAAGTTTTTTGATACTACAAGACTCGATGCAGTAGGTATCTACAGTAACATAGAACCATTTGCAGATTTTATTAATAATAATCATGATGGTATTTTGTTAGATAATGATATTGAATTATGGAATAAAAAAATTAATTATCTCTTAGAAAACTTAGACTTAAGAAATCAACTGCTTTTTAATGCCCAAAAAAGAATAGGTTTTTAATGATGTAAACTTTTTTAATAACTATTGATTATATGCATTGAGATAACTTGACTGACCCAATCAGTAATCCCATCATATGTTATTCCAGATTTTATAAATCAAATATGTCAAATAGATAATCTTGTTAAAAATCAAAAAGTATTTAAAATCGAGTAATCATATCTTGTTTTAAGGGTTGATTAACAAATATAATAAATTTATTTCGCACAATATTAATGAATGATAATACTTGTGCCATAGTGATTCCATCTAGGATTGGTTCTAATAGGTTACCAAATAAGCCTCTACTTAATGTTGCTGGAAAGCCATTAATTTCATGGGTTATTGAGGCTGCTTTTAAGGTGGATTTTAAGCCTGAAGTAATTGTTGCAACTGATGATAAAAGAATTAAAAAGCTTGCCGAATCTTTAGGCGCTAAATCTATTATGACAAGCAAAGATTGTAAAAATGGAACTGCAAGAATCTTAGAAATCATAGATGAAATTGATACAGAATTTATAATAAATTTGCAAGGTGATGAACCTCTTGTAAGTCCAAACGATATAAATAATTTATTTATTGCCATAAAATCAAGAAATAAAGATATAGTTTCAATTTGTCATCAAATTGACAATTCTGAAGCTGCTGATCCCTCAGCTGTAAAAGTAGTTTTTGATTTTAATCAAAATGCACTTTATTTCAGTAGATCAAAAATTCCCTATGGTAGTGAAAACTTTTTTTGTCATAAAGGGATATATGCATTCAAAAAAGAATCATTACAGAAGATCAGAAGTCTTAAATCAAGTATCCTTGGAAATTCAGAAAATCTTGAACAACTTCAATGGTTAGAAAACAATATGTCAATTAATATGCTTATTACAAAAGATAAGTCAATTGGAGTAGATACTCCTGATGATTTATTTAAAGCAGAGAATGCAATTCTAGCTAAAAACATAAAAGGACTTATTTGTGATATAGATGGCACCTTAACAAATGGTCTTTTGTGGTATGGGGAGAAGGGAGAAGAATTAAAATCTTTTAACGTTAAAGATGGATTGGCAATAAAAAAACTCTTATCAAAAGGCTTTAAAATTGGATTATTGAGTGGTAGAGATTCCTTGCCGTTAAGAGCTAGGGTAAAGGATCTAGGAGTGGAATTTATTAAATTTAATCAAGATAACAAAAAGAAAGGTTGTATAGATCTTTTAAATGAAATGAAATTAAAACTATCAGAGGTGGCATATATAGGGGACGATGAAAGCGATATACCTTGTTGTGCTATTGTTCCTTTCTCCTTTGCAGTAAACGATAGTCATAAAGATTTAAAAGAGATTTCTAGATTTTGTTTAAATAAAAAAGGAGGAGAAGGAGTTATAACAGAATTTGTAGAAAAGTTAAACTATTTAAATGTTTCTTCAAAGATTTATTAGAACAAATTTTTTTATTTCTTTAACTTACGTTGATAAATTTTTTCCCTTTTTTTATTTCTTCTTTAACAAAAATTCTGGCCCAACTATCAACTTCTATAATATCTTCTAAATTTGGATTTAAGTTGAGTTTATTCAAATGTGATTCACAAGTTTTATTTATAAAGATAGGAATTTCTTGAAAAGAAATTTTT